>Ga0209992_10000095_pt1 | contig 131380 bp, 115 predicted proteins | sample 2SBtaG_2_FD_182564 | JGI IMG/M metagenome (GOLD analysis project Ga0209992, IMG submission 182564) | Deep subsurface microbial communities from Kolumbo volcano to uncover new lineages of life (NeLLi) - 2SBTROV12_ACTIVE470 metaG (SPAdes)... | ecosystem: Environmental > Aquatic > Marine >... | reverse complement strand
TAGCCGCTCTCCGGGCGCACCATGAGAATGCGCGAGTGGGGATCGATCTCAAACAACCCCCCAACGGGGACGACGAAGGTTCCCCAACCCTTCTCCATGTCTACCTTGTGAATCTCGTCGCCAAGCAGGACCTCGACGGGCATCCGGAAGGGCAACTTGTCAGGGGTCTTCCAGGTCAATGTGCATTGCGACCCACTTAGCAGGATTTTCAGTTCGGGAAGATCCGGTTGACGCAGGTAGAGCTCGAAGAACCAATCGAGCTCCCTACCAGCGACCTCTTCGGCGATGGCCAGCAACTCGTCGGTGGTCGCGAAGCGGCAAGCTGAGCCGTCTCGAGTCGCCTCGAGAGCAGGATTAGGATACGCCCAGCGGCGCAATATCTTGAAGAAGACCTCGTCCCCCACCAGATAACGCAGGCTGTGGCAGATCCACGAGCCCTTCATGTAGACATCGATATCCGGGGAGTCCGGACGCTTGGACGCGAAGTACATGTCCTTGGTGGTGCGTGCACCGCGCGGGGCCACGGTGCCCCTGTTCACGACACGCTCGAGGTCGGTCGCCATCTTCTTGACGTAGGCCTCCGGACCGAAGCGCCGCTCCAAGTAGACCGCTTGCAGGTAGGTGCCAATGCCCTCGTGAATCCAGAAGTCGCTCCAGTCCCGCGCGGTGACCAGATTGCCCCACCATTCGTGGGAGAGCTCGTGGTGGTGCAACCAGTCGTAGTCGTAGCCGGTGACGATGTCGCCGCGGTAGCCGTTGCCGTAAGCGATGATGCTCTGGTGCTCCATGCCCAGATGCGGTGTCTCGGCCACCCCGTACTTGTCGGCGCGGAAGGGATAGGGTCCGCAGACGTCCTCAAAGAAGGCCATTTGCCGCTGGAACTCCGCAAACAAGACTTCGCCCTTTTCACGGTTCTCGGGCAGGACCCAGTAGGTGAACTCGAACGGCTCGCCCTCAACTCCTTGATAACGAGTGGTAATGGTCTCGTAGGGCGCGATATTCAGTGCCACGCCATAGTTGTTGATGGGTGTGGAGACGTGCCAGTGGTAGGTCAGCTTGTTATCGGCTGTCTTCTTGACCTCGACGCGCCGACCATTGCTGGCGACAACGAGGGGTGCCGGTACGGTGACCACGATGTCCATTGAGTCGGGTTCGTCTGAGGGGTGGTCCTTGCAGGGCCACCAGACGTCTGCGCCCTCTCCCTGACAGGTGGTGGCAATCCATGGTGAACCGTCAGCCGTTCGTGACCATGTGAAACCGCCGTCCCAGGGCGGGCGCGGTGCCTCGCGTGGAATGCCGGCGTAGTGCACGCGAACCGTGAACATCTCTCCCGCGCTGCGGCGTGAGAGGGGGATCTGGATCTGGCCGCCTTCGTGGCGGAATGAGACCTTGGACAACTTGGACCCGCGGGCCTCGGAACTGCTGACCCAAACCGCGTCCACCTTCAGGGCATTGTCCAGGTCGAGCAGAATCGTGCCGGTGGTCTCCACCAATTCAGCGTCCATGGTCAGGGCCCCGGCGATGCGCTTCTCTTCGGGGAATACCTCGAGCTCCAGGCGGTAGTGCTTCACGTCGAAGGCCTGCTGGTTTGCAGGCAGCTCGCCGCCGGAGGTGTTTGCCGAGATGGGCGTGGATTCTTGAGCCTCCGCGGCACCCGCGAGGGAGAGCCAGCAGGTCGCTGCGAGAGTCGCAATCCGGTTGGTCCGTCCAGTCGGTTGAGCCATGATCGGGATGAAGATAACGCAAGGGCGCAGGAAGGGCGCACCTAGCCTGATGGAGCGGGTCTGCGTAGGCTTCTAGCATGCCCTCCCCTAGCCCTCGTTCGTGTCTCCCCCTGCTCGCCCTCTGGCTTGTCACAGCCCCGGTCTGGGGTCTATCCCAGGAGGCGAGGCCTGGCGCGCGAGCGCGCTATTTGGAGCTCTGCGCGCGCTGCCACGGACCCGAAGGGGCTGGAGACGGGACCACCGAATTGGCCCGCCCGGCTCGGTCCTTCAAGGACGGAGGATTCTCTTACGGCAACACCCACTCCGCGATCCTGCGCACGATCACATTCGGCATTCCTGGAACGCCCATGCCCGCCCACGCGGGTGCCGTTTCTGAAGCGGAGCTGTCCGCGTTGGCGGACTATGTGATCGCCCTCGGTCCGCCGCGAGAAGTGGTCGAGGTGTCCGACACCATCCTACAGGTCACAGATCGAGCGCGTGTCGTGCGCGGATTTCTGCCACCTGCCGTTGACGGAGCACCTCAGCGCCCAAGGGGCCTGCTGATTGGACTGACCAGCGGTGTGACTTTCGAATACAGGGCCGACGACGTGCGCTTCGTGGCTGTTCGACAAGGGGAGTTTGTTCAGCGTCGTGACTGGACCGGACGTGGTGGCGCTCCGTTGCTGCCCCTTGGGAAGCCGACATTGGTGTGCGGCAACGGCGACCCTACCCCCATGTTCTGGTCTGTGCCGAGTTCGAATTCCGGGCAGGAGCCGGAACCCCTGCGTGCGCAGCTGCGCAGCACGTGGACGCGCGGCCAGCGGGCAGGTTTGCACTACGATCTCCTGGACGCCTCCGGGCAAACATGGGTCAAAGTCCAAGAAGAACCACAGCTAGCCCTGCGGGAATCCCGCGCGGGAGTTGTTCGGCAGCTGCGACTGGAAGGGGGCAGTAGACCCTGTTCGGTACGCGTCGACACTTCGTATCTGTTCCAGGGTCGATCCGAACCTGGGTACACGACGAGTCAGACCTCCAACGAGCTGCTGCATTGGGCCAGGGGTTACCCCCACGAAGATGGCCTGATTCGGATCGCCGGCGTGCGCGGGCCAGAGGGCATGCGTGTCGGCCGAGATCACGTGATCTTGGCTCTGCGTCCCGGTCAGGTAGCTGAAATCAAACTGACCCTCATCACAGGACTGAACACAGACACCCTGCCCATGGGCAACATCTTGGGGTTGACTCGATGAGCACACTCGCACTGATCCTGCCCCTTTTCACACAGGGGCCCAATCCGAGTCCGGAGCAGATTGGGAACGAGAGCGACTACTACACGGTCGAGCACTTTCCCGTACCCGACGGCGTGCGCTTGGAAGTGGGCGGCATGGGGCTCCTGCCGAACGGTGAATTGGCCCTCTCCACGAGACGCGGGCAGGTGTGGATCCTCGAGAACCCCGAGGTCGAGAACGTCCAGGACGCCCGTTGGAGACTGTTCACCGAGGGTCTGCGGGAAGGCCTGGGCATGAACATCGTCGACGGGGACATCCATGTGGTTCAACGCGGTGAGCTCTCACGCCTGCGCGACACCGATGGCGACGGGGTCTGCGATCAGACCGACACGATCTGTAACGGGTGGGGCCTGTCCGGGAACTACCACGAGTTCGCGTTCGGACTGCCGCGTGACGAGGCGGGCAATTTCTTTGTGACCCTGAACGTCGCGTTCTTCAGCCCCAAGTGGTGGCATGGCAAGTCACCTGTGCCCTATCGGGGATGGGCCCTGCGCATTTCACCGGACGGGGAGATTACGCCCTGGGCCAGCGGCTTCCGCTCACCCTGTGGGGTTGGCCAAAACGCGTTGGGAGATATTTTTGTCACCGACAACCAAGGGGATTGGTGCGCATCGAGCCCCATTTACCACTTGGTGCAAGGGGGATTCTACGGGCACCCCGCCTCCTTGGAGTGGACGCCCGAGTACCTTGCCTCGGGCACCAAGGCCAGCGACGAGGTACCCCCTCCGGCCGCCGCCAGCGACCGCATGCCCGCAGCGGTTTGGATCCCCTACGAATGGTCGCGTTCGACGGGCAATCTGACCCACGACAGCAGCGCCGGGGCCTTTGGCCCCTTTGCCGACGATCTGTTCGTGGCGGAACTCACCAACGGCATGGTTCTGCGCTGCAACATGGAGAAGGTACGCGGAGAGTACCAAGGTTGGATTCAGACCTTCCGACAGGACATTGGTTCCGTCGCGCGGGTCCTGTTCAGCCCGAAAGGCAGTCTGTTTTGCGGCATGACCAACCGCGGTTGGGGCGGGAGAGCCCCTGCGGACGGGCTCGCCCGCGTGCGCTGGACGGGTCGCAAGCCGCTTGAGATTCAGGACGTGCACCTGCAGCAGGGCGGGTTTGATATCGAGTTCACCCAACCATTGGCCGCAGACGCCCCGCTGACCGCCGACAACGCAAGCCTGTACCAGTACGACTACAACTACTGGTGGGAGTATGGCAGCCCGCCGCAACACACGACCCCCGTGGGAGTGACGAGCTGCGAACTCTCCGGCGACCGAACTCGACTGCAAATCAGGACCGCGCGCCTCACGCCGGCCATGGTGGCGAGAGTTCAGCTCTCCGGAATTGTCTCCGAGACGGGCGAACCGCTCCTGCACACGGAGTTTGCGTATACCATCAACCAACTGCCCGAGGGCCCGCTCACCGCGGCGCACGTGAGCAAGATCGTGCCGCCGCCGCCGAGTAAGGAAACCGGCCAGGAGGGCTGGATGATGCTCTCCTGGGGCGACCCTCAGGACCGATTTGATTCCACCGGTTGGGAGACGGTGAATGCGGAAATCAACCGCAACGATGGAACTCGATTCGACATCACTCCCGGCAATGGTGCCCTGGTGAACACCGGCGACCAGGCCAGTGATTACGTCTCCAAGAACGAGTTCGGAGACTGCGAGGTGCACTTGGGGTTCATGCTGCCGGAGGCTGGGCAGTCGGGCATCCTGTTGATGGGGCGCTACGAGGTGCTGCTGACCGACTCCCCTAAGGACGCGGACGGCAGCCTGGACGTCTGTGGCAGCCTCGCGGGCGGGGAGGGCTGGGACACGATTTCGGCCCGGCAGAACGCTTATCGCCATGCGGGCGAATGGCACGAGGTGGATCTTCGTTTCCGCGCCCCGCGATTCGAAAGCGAAGACAAGGTTGCGGATGCGCGCATCGAGCAGATCGCGATCGATGGCCGAACGGTGTTGGAGGGAGTCGACCTGCCCGGAGTCTCGTCCTCGGCACAATTCAAGGGCGAGGGACCCGCAGGGCCTCTCTTGTTGCAGGGCACCCAAGGGCCTGTGGCGTTCAGGGACATCCGCGTTCGCCCCCTGCAGCGCAGTTCCCCGACACCCGATCCTCAGGAGGAGAATCCCGTCTGGGCTCCGGTGTTTCCCGAGGAGGAGTTCGACGACTGGATTCTCGAAGGGGACGCGGAGTGGGAACTCGACGACAGGACCTTGGTCGCCAGTGGCCCGCGCGGCTATCTGCTCAGCACTCGCAACGATTACCGCAACTTTGATATGAGGGCCAGGGTCAAGGTCTCAGACGGGGGGCTGGCTGGCTTGCTGTTTAGAGTTCAGCCGTCCGCGACGGAACCGCTTGGCTACCAGGCTTGCATCAACAGCTCACACCCGGACACGGCCAAGACGGGCAGCCTCTTGGGACTCAGCAGCATTCGTGCGCAACTCATCCCAGCGGACACGTGGTTCCGATACTTCGTCTCGGTGCGCGAGACCGAGGCCGGCACACACATCCGCGCTTGGGTCAACGGCGTCTTGCTCAGTGACTGCCTTGACTACGACAAGCGCTTCGGTCCCGGCCGTATCGCCATCCGGCACGCGCACGCAGCTTCGACGGTCAGCGTCAAGAACCTCGAAGTCCGCGTGGTCGACTGAGCCCTAGCGCACCCAGGGTTGGCCCCAAGCCATCTCGTGATCCCCTTCGGCGTAGGGGTTGGGGTGCAGACTCGAAGACGTCACCACAGCGCGCACGTAGAGTTCGTCTCCCTTGGGCTTGTAGACGGGCTCTAGCCCCGCTTGCTCAGCCAGCGTCTCCCCCACTGGGCCGAGGCTGCCGTCGATGATCCGCGTCCCTACGAAGCGCGTAACAAAAGTCACTCCCTCTTGTGCTCGGATGGAGAGGCTGTACGCGTCGTCGTCGGCCTGGATTTCATTCAGAGTTACACCGCTGGATGCGTAGAACTCTCCGGCACGCATGGCGCGCACGATGGAGTCCCCGTCGAGTTTGTCGCTGCGCACCATGATCCAGCCCCGGCCCGTCATGGACGTGAGGCCGCCGTAGTAGTCGTGGGCGTCGTCCGTAGCCACTCCGTAGAGGGGGCCGAGACCCAGAGCGGTCAGACGCAAGGTCATGGCCTGGTCCCAAATCGACTCGGTGGAGAGGTGGTTGGCGTCCCCTTTGTTCCGCACTCCTCGATGTCCGTTGTAGACCTCGAAGAAATGGTCGGCACCCATGCGAGCCACGTCCTGCCACGTCACCCCCCATCCGAAGTTCGGGTGGTTTAGGTGAGCCAGCACGGGCCGTCCGGTCTCTTCGCCGTGTGCGGTGATCGCCTGCAAGCTCTTGTTGAGCAGGTCTCCCACGGACGTTCCCCCGCGCGGGGCGATGTAGTCGTCGATATTGATGGCGTTGATGTGCACCGGGTAGTTCACCGGTTTCTCGCCTTCGGAGCGGAAGTGGCTGGTGACTTCTTCCCCTTGGATGAACAGGAACTCCCCCGCGGACTCGAACCGCCCGCGTAGCTCGGGCAAGGTCAGCAGACGCATTTCGCGACCGGATTCTGTCTCGCGCACATCAATGGCCTCGGCTCCGAATGCGGCCACCAGACCATCGAACTCCTTGGCACTCAGACGCTTGCTTCCGTCCTCAGAAATCGGGAACCAACGTTCGCCTTCCTGGAGCGTGTTGTGATCCGAGAGCACGAGGAAGTCGTAACCGCCATCCACATACTGTTTGGCGGCCCACTCGGGCGCAGCGCGGCCATCACTCCACAGGGTGTGGGTGTGGGTGTTGCCCTTCCACCAGCGCAATTCGGGCGCGCTCTCGCCAGCGACCAACGCAAACCAAAGCAGGGCACAGGACGAAACAGCAAGCAGGGATCGGATCATGGGGTAGGCCTCGTACCCCGAGGCTACTCCAGCGGCAATGAGCGGTGTGCAAGCACTTTCAGTATCCTCGGCCATACTGGAGCCCCTATGAACCGACCCCTACGCACAGCTCTCCTTGTCGCCGCCGCCCTGCTTCCCACGAGTAACCTGCAAGCTGAGGACAAGATCCCCGTCCTGATCGTGTCGGGTGCGAACAACCACGACTGGGAGTGGACGACGCCCTCACTCGAGTCCATGTTGAACGAGAGTGGCCTCTTCGACGTCACGATCACCTACGAACCGGCCAAGGACCTAGCCGACAAGAAGAAACTGAGTCGCTACAAGGTTCTGGTTCTCGATTACAACGGGCCGCGCTGGGGAGCTGGCGCGGAGGAGGCTTTCCTTGAAGCCGTCCGCGGTGGAACTGGGGTCAGTGTCATTCACGCTGCGAACAATGCGTTCACCGGTTGGGTCGAGTTTGAACAGCTTGTCGGACACCTGTGGCGTCAAGGAACCGGCCACGGGCGATTCCATTCCTTTGGGCTCGAGGTGCTTGACTACGACCATCCCATCACCGCCACCATGCCGGGCTTCGTCGATCACCCCGACGAGCTCTACCACCGACTCGTGAGGGCTGAAGGCTACGAGCGCAAGGTCATCGGCGTCTCCCATTCCAGCAAGGAGAGCGGCGGCACTGGCGAGGATGAACCAATGATCATCGTGGGCACCTTCGGTAAGGGGCGCATGTTCCACACGCCGCTGGCCCACGTCTGGAAGGGACAGGAGCAGACCAAGGTCTCCCACTACGACCCGCAGCTGCGTAGCCTGATCGTGCGCGGCACGCAGTGGGCGGCCACGGGTGAGGTCACTGACGGCCTGAGAAGGCCGAACTACGTGACGGCGGAGGAAGCGCGCGCCGGGTGGCGCTTGATCTTTGATGGTCAGTCCACTCGTGGCTGGAGCGCGGCCAATGGCACGGGCTTCCCCAAGAAGGGCTGGACCGTCCAGAGCGGCTGCCTACGACGCGCGTCCGGCGGCGGCGATCTGCTCTCAATCGACACCTACACCAACTTCGAGCTGGCCTTCGAATGGAAGGTGGCGCGGGGTACGAACAGCGGCGTGAAGTACAGGGTCCAGCGGGTGAACAACGCGTTGTTGGGGCCAGAATTTCAGATCCTCGACGACGCAGGGACAGATGAAGACGACAACGCCCTCTCCGCAGCCGGGTCCCTCTACGCACTCGTGGCGGCGGGAGACAAACAACTGCAACACGCCGGCACCTTCAACCTTTCGCGCATCGTCTGCCGCGGTGGGCACATCGAACACTGGCTCAACGGTCAACAGATCCTCAGCGCTGAAGTGGGTAGTGAGGATTGGGCCCAGCGCGTGGCGAAGAGCAAGTTCAAGTCGGTACCTGGGTTCGCCAGCGAACAACCGGGCCACATCCTGCTCCAAGACCACGGTGGCGAAGTGTGGTATCGCTCCATTCGAATTCGAGATCTCGACCTGCAGGACGGGTGGGATTCGTTGCTGAAGGGAGACGGCCTGCAGGGCTGGACTGCGCGGGGCAAGGGCCGCTACGTGCGCGAGCAAGACACCATCATCGGGGACTTCGATGGGCACTTGCCTCGCAACTCCTTCCTCGTAACAGACGAATTGTTCGCGGACTTCCAGTTTCAGGTCGATGTGCGCGTGGATGAGACCGGAAACTCTGGCATCCAGTTCCGTTCCGACTACCGCGAGAAGGATGACGTGGTCTTTGGCTACCAGGCTGAGATTGATTGTAGTGCCCGCTCCTGGTCCGGGGGCATCTTTGAGGAAGGGCGCAGGGCCTGGATCGCCAATCTCGAGGACCATCCGGCCGGCCGCGAGGCCTTCCGCCTGGCCGAATGGAACCACTACTTCATCCAGGCCAAGGGCAACGACCTGCGCGTGTGGGTCAATGGAGTCCCCACCGCCCACCTCGTCGATGATGATCCGCTGCTCAAAGGCTTTTTCGGCCTGCAGGTCCACAACGGCAATCGCGGACGCTACATGTGGCGCGACCCACAGGTTCGGCGCCTGTAGAAATCGCCCGGTTCTAGCGCAGGTCCTCGAGTTCCGCCGCCGTCCAAGCACCAGCCCGTGGCCCGCACTCATGCAGGATGCGTTGCACAGATTCGGGGGCGACCGGATCCGCTCCATGCCCCCACTCGCGGCGGATGTAGGTGAGGATCGAAGCGAGCTCCTCGGGGCTACTTGAGAAGGCGGGCATTTCCATGTCCCACTGTTTGCCATCCACTTCGATCGGCCCGTACAGGCCGTGCGCCAGGATCCGGACCAAGCTTTCCTCGCTCCCAAAGACCCATTCCGAACCGCGCAGAGGGGGAGCCATACCCTCTTGCCCGCGACCCGATGGTTGGTGACAGGTGGAACACAGATCGCGGAACACCAGCGCACCGCGTTCAAATCTAGCCTGCTCAGAAACCGTCAAAGGTCGAATGACCAAGTCTTCGGGTAGCCCAGGCTTGCCCGGCCACCCGATGGCCTCAAGCGTCTCTGGGCCCTTCTTGCCCAAGACCTCGGACAACTGCGTTAGTCCGGCCAGGGCGGAAGAGATCATCACGGGCCGCAAGCTGCCCTTCGGCCCCTTGGAACGTCCGGACAGAATGCCCGCACACAGCGCGTTTGCACGCCAGGCCCCTTCCGCGGTCTGTTCGGATGACCAGCGCAACAAGTCCTCGAGCGGCCCAGCGGTCCCCTGCCGGGCTACACACCGCGCGAGTTGACGCAGGAGACTGACTCGACCAGGTGTCTCCTCTGCCCAAGCCGGGTCGGCAAGCAACATGGACACGAACTGCGCCTCGCGTGTGTACAGCCCGCTGATCGCCGCGCTTCGAATCTCCGCGGTCGAGCAATCGTGAGTGAGAATCCGGGCCAGGGCGCGATCTCCAATCGCCGTTTGTACGGCACCCAAGGAGAGCACGCACTGATGCCGCAGGCGTTGGTCTTCGGTTGCCATGGCCAGATCTGCCACGGCTTGGACAATCACCTCCCGCGCCGTGGAAAGATACTCCTCACCGACGCGCACGGCTGCGGCGGCTACGCGCGGGTCCGGGTCGGCGATGGCTGCCAGAATCAGGTCGCGGTCCACCGTGCCCACGCCGTCCAACGTCCATAGGGAGTGCATACGCCCGAGGGGGTTCGGAGACTCCTGGGCCAACTTCACAAGTAGGTCCTCGACGTAGGGGTCCTCCTCCCACTCTTCAACCAGCAGACGTTGTGCCGTGTCGCGCAACCAGCCGTTGTCTGAGGCCAGGGCTTGGACGAGTTCGGTCCAGCTCGATTGGCTGAGATCCACGGGTTCCGGAATCTCGTGACTCTCCTCCACGATACGCCAGATGCGCCCCAGACCCAGGGGCTTGTCGAGTCCGCGCTCTAGGATCTGCTTGCGCAGGAAGCTCGTCACAAACAGGCGATGCTGGAGAATGCCCCGGTATAGATCGACCACATACAACCCGCCATCCGGACCGCCGAAAGCGTTGACCGGCCGGAAGCGCTCGTCGGTTGAAGCCAGGAACTCGCGGCCCTGATAGGCCAACTGCGCGTCCAAGCCCAGCCCGTTCTTCGCCACCATGCGATAGCGCTTGATCAAATTCCCGCAAGGCTCAGGCACGAAAGCATCTCCCCTGAACTCTGTTCCCAAGCCCGTGCCTCGGAAGATGTGCGGTCCGCAAGTTCCGGTCACGCTGCGCAGAGTAAAGTCGTCCCTCAGGGTCGCTGGCCGATACCCACGATTGACGCCCGGTGTGATGCGTACGGGCCAAGTCGCGAAGTCATGGGCGAAGCGCGTGTTCATGCCTGCCAACTTGCCCAGGCTCGGATTGCGCAGGCTGTAGACAGAAGGGAAGAGGTCGCCCCTGAGGGGGTCAGAGTTGCCATTGAACATCACGCGACCCAGGTCATCCTTGGTGATGCCCCACTGTCCTCCGCCCGTTGTTAGCCCGCGTTCCCACCGACCGTCGCGCGGGCGGTACTTGACCCCGCCGTTGGCGCAGCGATACCAGTTGTCCAGCGTACGCTCGAACCCATTGAGTGAGTGCTCCGGGCTAGCAATGCCGCCGTTGTAGGTGTCGATGACCTCGCGTGAATCCGCCACTCCGTCGTCATTCTCATCACGGCAGAAGAGAACCTCGCCGGGCAAGATTACGAGCGCTCCATCCAGGCAAGGGTGCACCGATCGTGGCAAGACTAGGTCATCCATGAAGACCGTGCGGGAGTCCATGCGGCCGTCCCCATCTTCATCGGTGAGAATGGCAATCTTGCCCACGGGCTGCGCCTCCTGCGTACCGTCGACATTGGGCATGTAGCCCAGCATCTCGACCACCCATAACCTGCCACGCTCGTCGAACTCGGCGGCAATCGGGTCGTCGAGCAGGGGTTCGGCTGCCACGAGTTCGACGCGCAGGCCTGGAGCCAGGGTGAATGTCTTCAGTTCGTCTTTTGCAGAGAGGGCGGGCGCGGCGGGGACCTCCAGATCTGCAGGCAGGTCCGCTTGCACCTCGCCCTTGGCATCCCCGTTCTGTGCCACGGCCGGGCCGGCCAAGGCCATGACCAACATGGCGGCGGCTGCAAGCGATCTCTGCCCCCCGGAAATGCCCAAGCGCCCTAGCCCTCGCTGCCCGATCCAGCACCTACGGCGCGAGCATCACCCGACGGCGCACTGTCAACGAACGTCAACCATTCGTGACGATCCTCCTTCTGGCCCTTGAGGATTCCAAAGAACTCCTCCTGCAGGCGTCGGGTGATTGGCCCGGGCTTGCCCTCGCCAATGGTGTGATGGTCCACACTGCGCACTGGTGTGATCTCAGCCGCGGTTCCGGTCATGAACATCTCATCCGCGTTGTACATCATCTCGCGAACAATACGCGTCTCATTCACGGGCAGGCCGAGCTCCTTGCAGAGCTGGATGACGTAGGCCCGCGTAATCCCGGGAAGGATCGAGTCCCCAAGTGCGGGCGTGAGCACGACGCCATCCTTCACGAAGAACAGATTCTCGCCGCTGCCCTCGCTGACGTATCCGGCCGTGTCGAGCACGATGCCCTCAGCGTACCCGTGGCGCTTGGCTTCCATGACGACCAGCATGGAGTTGACGTAATTGCCCGTGACCTTGGCCATTGCGGGGTGGGTGTCGGGCGCCATTCGCCGCCAGCTGGAGACACCCACGTCTACGCCTTGTTCGAGGCCCTCCGAGCCGTGGTACGCGCCCCAGGGATAAGTCGCGATGGCCAATTCAACCGGGCAGGCCTCGGGGGAGACTCGCAGCTCCGCGTATCCCCGATAGGCGATAGGCCGGATGTAGCAGGCCGTGTGCCCATTGCTTTGAATCGTCCCCTTGATCGCCTCGGCCACCTGATGGGGGCTAAAGGGCAGGTCCATGTAGAGCACGCGGCAGGAGTCAAAGAGCCGCTGAACGTGGGCCTCGAGCCCCACGATGGCCGCCTGACCGTTGATGTCATAGGCGCGCATGCCCTCGAAAGCCCCGCTGCCGTAGTGCATGGCGTGGCTGAGGACATGAATGTTCGCGTCCTTCCAGGGGACCAGCGATCCGTTGAACCAGATGTTCTTGGCTTCTTGCATGGGGCTCAAAAAGGGAGGGCGGAGCGACTCAGACAATTGTCGCTCCAGAGTGTCGCCGTCCATTCTAACCGCCCACCCCCCATGCCACCACGTGCCATGGGTCCCTGGTATCCTGTTACGCAGAAGCCCGACCCTCAGACCCTCTGCAGCCACCCAAGATTCGAGCCGATTCCATGAACGAGAACATCGCGCAAGCCCCCCACGGTATGAACCTCGTTGTGGAGCTGAAGAATGGCAGCGCCATCATTGGCCGCTTCGACGAGTCCAACGGATTCGAAGTGCTGATGCACGACGTGGACCTGTGGCAAGAGGGCCAAGAAGGTGATCGCGAGCACTGGATTCGGGAGACCGCCACTTACGGAGTGGACGTCAAGCAACGTGACTGCACGTTCCCCTCAAGTGATGTCCAGAATTGGTTGCCCTTGGGACAGGTCGAGAAACTCGTCTAGTTCACTCGCTCGCGAGCGGTCGCAGAAACAAATCGTTCTCGGCAAGAGCCTCGGTGGAGATCCAAATCAACTTGTCCGCAGGCCAAGTTGGGTAGTAGGCCAGGTTGACTTCACGCGATCCGTACCACTTGATGAACTTGGGCGAAAACGTCCAGCGCATGTTTGGACCGCCTCCGATTTCGTTGCGGTAGGCTGCCGCCGAGTGAACGTCTTCGGACATCACTCCAGTCAGGTGTTCGAGCCCCTCAGCCAGGCCCAGCTCCTGCAACCCTAGTCGAATGGACGGGGTCACGTAGACCGGCTCGGGGGACCGCCCGCGGAGGTCCTGCGCAAGATCCCGCAGGGCCTGCTCGGGCCACGAATCGTCGATTGAACCGGCTGCGCTGATCAAAGTGAAACCGTTGGTCAGGCATAGCACTCCGAGGAAGAGAGGCGCTACCCAGCCACGCCTGCTCACGGGGCTGCTCTCCAGCAACCATGCGGCCCCGCGCGCAGCCAGGAGCGCCATGAAGGGCAGGAGCACGATCAGGTTGCGAACCATGAACACCCGCACGCTTGAGATGTAGCCCAGATGAACAAGGGGCATGAGGATCAATAGTGCCGCAATCCAGCGGTCCTCTTTCACGGTTCGGACGATGCCCAACAGCGCGAGCAAGGAAAGGACGGTAGCCAATAGAGGTGAGTTGGACAGACCCTGCGAGCAGAGGTAACGCAGGCTAGTTGTCAGGTGCTCCCAGCCAGCGGCGACCGTGTGCAGGCCATGCCCTCCTTGCGTGTAGTGAATGCGTTCGTATTTGACGTCCACCCAGAATCGGTCCGAGTCCAACAGCACAGCCGGACTGGTCAGAGCGAAGGTCACGCAAAACAAGGCCGCGACGGCCAGAACGAACAGCGCTCCCCGGCCGAGACTCCTGGCACTGAAGCCCTTGCCTCCCATGCCAGCCCGCAAGGCCGCCAGCGCTGCTGGAATCAGCAACAAGCCGCCGGGGTACTTCGCAGAGCAGGCCAACCCGGCGGCCACGGCAGCGCCAAGAACCCAGCGCAGTGAATGCGAACGGTTCATGCTCATGGTGGCCAGCAACAAGGTCAGAGCCGCAGTAGCCATGAGCAGACCGTCGGGAGCGACCCAGCGCAGGTGATAGGACACCTCGAAGGACAAGCCCAGCAACGTCGAAGCCAACAGGGCCTCCAAGCCTGTGCCGCCTCGGGCCAAGACTGCGAGGTGAACCCACAGGACGGCCAGCGCGCCCGCCAGCAAGAAGAGCAATCGCAGACGCAACAGGAAGTCCTTGCTGGGACCCTCTCGAGCAAGCTGGGACTTCGCTTCGGCCTCTGTCCCCTTGGGCAACATGGCCAGAACCTTGGAGCGCAGCGCCGGCACGACTCCCTCGGCCGCCCCCAAACTGGAGATCGCCTCCGGTGCCAAGGCCGCCACGGTGATCGCGAAGCCCAACGAAGGGTAGTTGTAGCGTCGCGGAAGCAGGTTCCCTTCTTCCACCGCCGTGCGCAACGGCTGCAAAAAGGCCTCGTTCTCATCCCAATGCGTGCCGAAGTCCAAGCCCCGCAAGCCCGTGCCTACGAGTAAGGCCCAGGGCAAGAGGACCGACAGCAACGTCCAGCGCTTGCGCTGTGTCGCGGAACCCCCTGATCCGGCGGCACTTGTAATGGACTCCGACATGGCTGCCGAAGACCCTACCCCAGGCCCGTGGGGATCCCCAAGCACGGCCGCTGGTCGCCAGCCAAAAGGTGCAGGAACTCCCCTGCGAGCCTCAGTCGATTTCCCAGCAGTTGCCTGACCAGATCAGGTCGTTCAGGTCGCCTGGTCCAGACTCACTCAATGCCTGGTCGATTTGGGCGTTGACTGCGGCGTCATAGCAGGTGCCCTCGACACTGCGGAAAATCCCCATGGGAACGGGCAGGTCCGGGTCATCGTCCATCTGGGACATCAGGAACGCGGGCGCCGAAGAGGCTGTGCCCGGATCCCAAGTGTCGGCTTCCTCGGCGGAGCAGGCCTTCACATGCCAACCGTCCAAGCGCAGACCCTTATCGTTGTCAGCGCCGTAGACCATTTTTTCCCCAGGAACGAGATTGACGGTCTTCTCGGCCCGCACGCTCTTGGCCATTTCGTCGGAGTAGAAGTCCTTGTTGAAGATCACGCAGTTCTGCAAAACCTCAACGAAGGCAGTGCCCTGGTGCTTGTGAGCTGCGGCCAGAGTGGCGGCCATGTGCTTGGAGTCCATGTCCACCGTACGTGCCACAAAGGTCGCGTTGGCGCCCAAGGCTAGACTGATCGGGTTGAAGGGCCTGTCGATCGAACCCATGGGCGAAGTCTTGGTCTTCTTGCCCTCGGGCGATGTGGGCGAGTACTGCCCCTTGGTCAACCCGTAGATCTGGTTGTTGAACATCAGGATGTTCAAATTCACGTTGCGTCGCACCACGTGGATGAAGTGGTTGCCACCGATGGACATGGCGTCTCCATCGCCGGTGACCAACCAAACGTCCAATTCCGGGTTGGAGGTCTTGATGCCCGTGGCGAACGCCGGAGCCCGACCATGAATGGTGTGGAACCCGTAGGAGTTCATGTAGTAGGGGAACCGGCTTGAACACCCGATACCACTGACGAACACGACGTTGGCGGGGGAAACTGCCACCTCGGCCAGGTACTTCTGGACTGCGTTGAGGATCGCGTAATCCCCACAGCCGGGGCACCAACGCACCTCCTGGTCGGATTGGAAGTCTTTCTTGGTGAGGGTTGCTTGGGTTGCCATGTCAGTTCTCCAGGATGTCGGCGATCTTCTCTGTGACTTCCGAGACGAGGAAGGGCTGCCCCGTCACCTTGGTGAAGGCGATGAAGTTGTGCTGAGGCATTTCGCCTCGCAGCACGCGAGTCAACTGCCCCATGTTCATCTCGGGCACGAGGATGGCCTTGAAGCCCGTGAGGATTTCGTTGAGATCTGCCGGCAACGGCCAGAGGTTCTGCAGGTGCAGACGACTGACCGTGTTGCCCGCATTGCGTGAGTCCGTGACGGCCTGCGTGATGATGCCCTTGCTGGACCCCCAGCCCAAAACGAGCAGATCACCAGAAGCCTCCCCAACCAGCTCCAGCGGCGCATAGGTCTGCGCCACGTTTTGCACCTTCTGATGACGTTGATCGGTCATCGACTGGTGGTTTTGGGGGTCGTAGCTGATGTTTCCAGCGGTGTCCTTCTCCAGGCCCCCGATTCGGAATGCCATGTCGGGCGTACCGGGCTTGACCCACGGCCGCGAGCCCTTGGCGTCGCGCTGGTAAGTCTGGTGGCCCTCTGGATTGGTGGCAAATTCCACGGGGAAGGGATTGAGGTCCGTGGTCTTGGGCAGGAGCCAGGGCTCCGAGCCGTTGGCGATGAAGTTGTCCGAGAGCAGGATCACCGGAGTCATGAATTGAACCGCGATGCGACAGGCCTCGATGGTTACATCAAAAGCGTCCGAGGGCGAACTGGCTGCCAGCACGGGCAGGGGTGCGTCACCGTTGCGACCCATGATGGACTGCAGCAGGTCGGACTGCTCCACTTTGGTGGGCATCCCGGTCGAGGGGCCAGCGCGTTGCACGTCCACGATGACCAACGGTAGCTCGGCCGAAATAGCCAGGCCCATGGCCTCGCCCTTGAGTGCCATGCCCGGGCCCGAAGTGCTCGTGATGCCCAGGCTGCCGGAGAAGGCCGCACCGATGGCGGCGCAGATGGCAGCAATCTCATCTTCCAACTGCATGGTCACGACGCCAAATCGCTTGAGAGCCGCCAACTCTTCCAGAATCGTCGAGGCCGGAGTGATCGGATAAGACCCCAGGACAGGGGTCAGGTCTGCCAACTGGGCGCCAGCAACCAGACCCAAGGCCACGGCTTGATTGCCATTGATGTTGCGGTACGTGCCAGCCGGAAGCTCATCAGTCTTGGGCACTTCGTAGCGACCCTGAAAGAGCTCGTGAATGTCGCCCGCGTTGTAACCCGCCTGCAAGGCGAGTTGGTTGGCCTCAGCAAGCTCTGGTTTCTTGGCGAATTTCTCGCTGAGCCACTCCATCGTGGGCTCAAGGGGACGGCTGTACACCCAGTACATCAGACCCAAGGTGTAGAAGTTCTTGCAGCGCTCCTTGTCCTTCTTGCTGAGCTCCGTTTCGGCCAAGGCGGCGAGGACCCGCTCGTTGATATCGACCGGAATCACGCGGTATCCGTCTAGGCTGCCATCCTCGATCGGGTTCGTTTCCAGCTTCGCTTTGCGCAGGTCCGAGGCCTTGAAGGCGCCTGTATTGAGGACGACGATGCCGCCCGGCTTAAGCGCATCCATGTTGACGACCAGCGCCGCCGGGTTCATCGCTACCAGGACGTCCGGGCCGTCACCGGGAGTGTGAATGTCACTCGCACTGAACTGCAGTTGGAAACCGGAAACGCCGGGGCGCGTACCCACTGGCGCCCGGATCTCTGCGGGAAAATCCGGCAAGGTCGCGAGGTCGTTGCCCACCAGGGCGCTGGTCAAGGTGAACTGGTTGCCTGTGATCTGCATGCCGTCGCCGGAGTCTCCAGCAAAACGGATAACAACAGTCTCGAGTTGTTGAAGGGGCAGCTCGGATCCGGGCTGGTTGATGGTCGTCATTGGAGAGGAGTACGGTCGTCGTCTGCGCCGCATGGGGACGGCGAGGGCGGAGCGTATCAGTCTCGCTCCGCGTATTTTTGCGCAGTGAGTATAGGATCCAGAGGGGAAGGCGAAAGGGCGCTGTACCACTCTTCGAGGCGATTTGGTGCGGCCCGCGGGCAATCCTGCGCTCTACCCCTGTTGCGGTGGTAGGATTCGCACATGGACTATGCACTCATGGCTGTTGCGGTCGTCGCCTGCCTGCTCGCCCTCAGCGCCCGCAAGCAGGCTCAGGACGCTCTGAAGGGGATTGAAGAGGCTCGGGCAGACACCCGCAGGCAGGCCAGAAATGTGGCCGAGGCCCTGCGACGCGAGCTGTTCGTCGTGCAGCAGTTCATGATCCGAGTCGTCTCCGGGGAGAAACTCACCCCCGAGATGGTGCGCGAGGGTCTCTTGTGGCGCGAAGTCGACAACAAGGAGGCCCAGGAGCTGATGGTCGCCGATCCGAATTTCGTGGTGGTGGACGTGCGCTCCCCCGAGGAGACAGCGGGTGGTGTGCTGCCGGGGGCAATCTGCATCCCTGTGGACGAAATCGCCGAGCGCAAGGAGGAAATCCCGCGCACAGGTCAGCCCGTTCTGGTCTATTGCGCCGGTGGCGGTCGCTCACTCGGAGTGTGCGAGGAGCTCTCGCACATGGGTTATGAGCGCTTGCACAACCTGAGTGGGGGCTTCATGGCTTGGACCGGCGAGGTGAGCAGACCGAACTGACTGGGTTCCCTGTGCATAGCCACAAAGAGCATTCCTTCGTTTGGCCTTGTCTGTGGACGTTGGAGACCACCCGTCGGGACCTGGTGCGCGAGGAGGGGGGGCCTGCAGGCCGGCGGCCCCTTTTCATTGAAGCTGGGGGCAATTCCCGAGACGGATGCACACCAAACCCAGTCAGTTCAGAAGCAAACCGAAGTAGGACTAGCCTAGTTCGAGCGCACCTGCCTGCGAGTCCTACAACAAGCGCACCCGCCCGTCCATTGCTGTAGATTGGCCGCCGTTGAAGGCCGCCACCCCTGAATTCCGGCGATCCCACGGGTTCGCGTTGTTTGCCCTCGCTCTGGTCTTGCGCCTAGGACATGTCGCGACCATGCACAGCGCCGGCGCCAATGGGTTGTTCCTCGATGCCGAAGTCATGGCTAGCGCGGCCAAGGGACTGGGGTCGGGCCTGCCCGCCGGTGAGACCCCCTACCTGCTCTCACCGCTGTACCCCTATTTTATGGCTCCCTTTCTTGGGACCTTCCAGCTGCTGGGTCTGCGTCTCTTGCAGGCCTTTCTGGGCGCGCTTACCGCATTGCTCGTGGCCCGCATGGCGTCGCGACTGGCGGGGTCACGCGCAGGGTGGATCGCCGGGCTCCTCGCTGCCCTGCACGGCCCCAGCATCTACTACGAGGGAGAGGTCTTGGTCGCCGGACCCCAAGCCCTCTTCGTGGTTTGGGCCTTCTACCTGGCGCTAGGTGCGGAGGGCTCGTCCCAGCCAGCTCGGTGCTGGTTCGGGAGCGGGTGGGTGCTCGGCTTGGCCAGCGCCCTACGCCCTACCACGCTGCCACTGGCCCTGATCCTGCTCATCCAAGGGAGGCGCCGGGGTGGCGCGCCCGCGATCAGACGTTTCTTGGCCGGCATGGCCATCGCCATCCTGCCCTTCACAGCCAGCAACTTGTTCACCTCGGGTGAGCCCGTTCTGCTCACGGCCAGTGGAGGCTTCAATTTCTGGGTTGGCAACCACCATGGGGCGAGCGGATTGTTCGACGCCCCGCAGGGTTATGACCTCGCGACGGACCCGGTGGCGTTGCAGCTGGCCCGCGACCAGAGCGGGCAGACACTGGACTACCAGGGGGCGTCCGCTTGGTGGCGCGATCGCGCGTTGAGCGACATGGCCAAGGAACCCTGGAAGGTCTGTCTGCGCCTAGGCCGCAAGGCTTTCTTCTTCATGCACCCGGTGGAGATTCCACAGCTCGGTCCGGGTTTTGCGATCGCGCGGGACAGCTCGGCTTGGATTCGTTGGCCCTTGGATTCTCGCTGGCTGTTGCTGCTGGCCCTGTGCGCCCCATTGGTATCGCGCCGCAGTCTACCTCTGTGGTCGGGCGTGCTGACCTATGCCGCGGTGCTTGTAGCGTTCTTCGTTGTGGGCCGCTATCGAGCTCCGATCTTGCCCCTGGCGGCAACTCTAGCCGGCATCACGCTCGAGGGGATTTGGTCATCACTTGCGGCTGGCCGCGTGCGCGGGCGTGCCGTGGCAGGCGTCCTGCTCGCTCTTGGTGGGGTCAGCCTCTTGGCTCAAGAACAGTGGCTACAAGTGAACGCGCGCGGGGGAGCGGACATGCAAGCGCGGCGCTCGGGTTTGCAACTTGTGAAGGCGGGTCGGGGGCAAGAGGCAGTCGACCTGCTGAGGGCGGCACTCACTGAACAGGACAATCTCAGCACGCGCACCGCGCTGGGCATGGCGCTGGCGAGCACGGGGCAAGCGGCCGCGGCAGCAGACGAATACAGGCGGGTGCTCGAGCGAGATAGTGCGCGACCGGAAGCCGCCTTCCAGCTGGCGAGTTTGTTGGTGGGTCCCCTTGCGGGCGACAATGACACCCAGCGGCTAGCCACAACTCGTGAAGCAGAAGCCCTCTTCCGCTCCGCCCTGATCGTGCGTCCGAATTGGGCCGAGGCTCATTTCAACTTGGGGGTCACCCTTTTGAGACAGCTGCGCTTTGGGGAGGCTCTGGGCTCCGTGGACAAGGCCCTCGGGCTCGCCGATCCGAATGCACCCTGGCGGTCCGAGGCTCGGCGCGTCCAAGAGATCGCCCGCGCGCGGATGGGCAATACCGGAAACGAATGATCTTGTTGGGTCCGTGGGTTGTGTAATCGCGGCAGGTTTGTCGGAATCCAGCCCATGAGCCAAGCCATCAGCCCCGAGGAAATCGAACGCGACCTCACGTTTGCCCGCGCCGCCGCCGCTGCTGCAGGCGAACGCGCCATGTCCCTCCGCGCCATGGAACGCTGGGAGGGCAAGATGCTGGCCGACGTAGGGGACCAGGCTTGCGACGGATACTTGCAGGGGTTGATCCTGGGTCGTTATCCCGAAGACGGCATCCTCTCTGAAGAGACGGCCGACTCCGCAGAGCGCCTCTCCAAAGACCGCGCGTGGATCGTGGACCCGCTCGACGGGACTCGCGAATACAGCCAACTACGCCCTGATTGGGCTGTGCACGTGGCTCTGACCGTTGGCGGAGAGTGCGCCCTGGCCGCCGTGGCTCTCCCAGCGCAGGGCAAGGTCCTGTGGGGAGTCACCGTCGCCGGTCGGGAGCGACACGGAGTCGACGGCGAAGGCAAGCTCTCCTACGGCGACTCGGCCGCTCCGGACAAACCGCGCGTGGCGGTGTCCCGCAGTCACACGCCCCCCTGGGTCGAGACGTTCATCGACACAATCGGAGGGGAAGCCGCACCCGCGGGTTCGGTGGGCAACAAGGTCTGCATGCTGCTCTCCGAAGAAGCCGACGTTTACGTGCACAAGATCGGTCTGAAGGAGTGGGACACCTGCGCCCCCGAAACCGTGGCGCGCGCCCTCGGCTGGCACGTCTGCAAGTTGCGTGGCGACGAACACCGCTACAACCTGGCTGACCCGCACAACCACGAGTTGGTCGTCTGCCGGCCCGCGTTCAAAGACCGCGTGTTGGAAGTCCTCGCCAGCTGCGGCGCCTTGGAAGACGAGCGCTAAGAGGGCAGCGCTTCTAGAGCTTCCAGAGCGTCGGTGAGAGACTTGCCGAGTGCTGCGTCCAGGTGCGGGACCAGGGCCTCGACCAGAGTTCGTGACATGCGCAGGGTCTGGGCTGGTCCGCGGGTGAAGGGACGCCAAACATCGTCGGGGTCGTCCGCCGCGCGCAGATCCGCAAGTAGGGAAGACAAGTTGTGCAGCTTGTCCGCAGCCTTGACGAGCAGCGCCTCTGGGGAGAGGTGCGGCACGTGGTCGATAGCTGCCTGTTTGCGTTCCTCCCAGGCTAGGTCCTTGTTCTCCGTGACCTCGTCCAGGATCGAGCGCACGCGGGCTCCGAACTCGGCCTGCATGCGGTCCAGGTCCCAATCCTCGCAGTCTTCGACCACGTCGTGTAGGAGGGCGGCGACGATTACGTCTTCGCTTGCGTTGCAACCGGCCAGGATCAGCGCGACGTGGATGGGGTGCAAGACGTAGGGAAGGCCGCCACCCTTGCGGGTCTGACCTGCATGAGCCTCGTGCGCGACTCTCAACGCGCGTTCAATGGCAGGTCGGTACACGCGTACGCCCGCCCCTTAGATCGTCACGCCGAGGGGTTTGAGGGCAGCGACGCCAAAGGCCATGGAAGCGACCAGGAACACTAGTATCACACCCATGGGGCCGGAGCCGGGCAACCAGCCGAGGTCGCTTTCTGGGTAGCCCTCGAGATCGGTAAGGTGTCTTAGCTCCACGCTCGCGATTCCCGAATCTCCAGGAACCGTGTCCTCAGCAGGCCACAAGACCGACGACAGAACGCTGGAAACCCGCTTGCCTTGCAGGCTCCGGGGGGTGACGTCACCGGCATACAGCTTCTTGATAACCTCGTTTCCACCGAGAACAACTTTCAGCTCGAACTCACCCGAGCGAGTAGGGACGACTTCCTGGTAGGCCTTTCCCCTGGCTGGGACAGCGACGAGCTTGGATGTGGCCTCGATGCCCTCAGGTAGAATGAGCTCGAGATCCGAGACTTGGCCCTTGTAGTTGTCGGCCAACTCCACCACGACCGTAATACCTTCGCCACCCAGCAAGTGCGTGTAGTCCTCCTGCACGGGCATCGGCACGAAGCCGTAACGCACAACCATCTGCGCGATCACGAAAGCGAAGGGGATCGAAAGCGGGATGAAGGGCCCAAAGTTGAGCCCCACGTACTGCAGGTTGCGCATCAGCACCTTGCCGATGGCCTTCGAGACCAGCACCAGGTCGTCCTGGTAGAGGCGGATCTCGATCATGTGACCCTTGATCTTGTCCTTGGCCGCCTTGATTCCCTTCTGCGAAGAGATGTGCTTGAAGACCAAAAGGGCCAGGACACCAAAGACGCCGCTCACCATGATCAAGGCGAACTCCTGCCCGACCGCCTCCAGAGGCGTGAGGAGCAGATCAAAAATGGAGTTGGCTGCGTGGTTGAGTGCGTTCATTGGAAGCAGGCTGAGAATCGAGCGAGGGTCGTCTGCCGTGCGTTAGCTGATGTAACCCAGACCGCGCAGCTTCTCGGTGATGTCGTCATCCGAGGAGGCGTCCTCGAACTGACCGAGCTCGCGCTCGAGCACGTGATGGATGAACTCCTCGTGGGAAGCGTAGCCCGCCACTTCCGAGATTTGCTTGATGCGCTCGAGGAGGTCGGGATCGATCTTGATCTTGTTGCCGGAGCCAAACATGGGTCTGTCCTTGTGTTGCAGTCGTTTGAGGAATGAATGAATCAGTCGAGGACCGGGCGGCCCTTCATGGACTCGTCCGGTTGAACGTTGTAGTAGCGCAGGATTTCGACGGTGAGGTCTTTCAGGTTGGGATCATCGAGGCGCACGGGGCGATTGGAGAGCAGGGTCCCCGCGACCACGCTGGGATCCATCAAGTGACTGCCATTGAAGGTCCCGCCGACGTTGTCGGAAAGAACATGTGCAGTCACGCGACCCAGAGAAGACTCGTCAGAGTTGCCGTAGCCGCGGTTGTAGCCGACGAGGATGTCGGGGGCTTCGTCGACCCGTTCACCCTCGTAGATGTCGGTGGCCAACTCGGCGGACAGGATCACCGGTGTGTCCCCGTCCTGCACGGCTTCCAACTTGGCCTTGATCTCCGCCAGCAGGGCGGCTGCGTCGGCGTCGGTGACAATGCCCTCTTTCTCGCGATCGACGCGGTTGAGGTACAGGCCGTTAAAGCCCATGCCGTAGGCGCGCGTCTTGCTCCAATCAACGTTCATGCCGTAGATCGCCACGTTTTTGTGGGTGGGATCGTCGCTGGGCAACTCGCGCTGCTTGCCGGCGTTCAGCACCAAGTAGCCGTTCTCCAGCAACCACGTGTTGAGGCTGAACTTGCGCCCATAGGCAGCGAACCCATGATCGCTCATGACGATGATGCGCGTGTCTTCCCCCACACGCTCGCGAATGCGACCGAGCACGGGGTCCATCTTCATGTACAGGTCGGCCACCACGTCCTTCCAGGTGCTGCCTTCACGCCCGGACCATTCGCTCGAGTCCTGGGTAGCGATGACCTCGTCGTAGAAGGGGTGCGTGGGATCAGAGTGGCGCCACATCATGTGGCAGCACAGGTCCACGGTGGAGTAGTAGAAGAACAGAAAGCCCCCATCTTCCTTGGCCATGTACTTGTCGAGCGCGAAGTCCATCATGCGCTCGCGTTCTGTGTACACCAACTGCGCCTGCTGCATGAACTCCGCGTCTGTCAACATCAGCTTCTTCAGGGCGTTGACATCTTCGGCCATGCCCTGTGTGTAGTACAGGCCAATGCCCTCGGCCAGTTCTGCGGCCGCATCTTCGGGCAGGGACACCGGACTGATGGGGTCGGTCGGGTCCACATTGACTGGGGAAGCGTAGAGCTCGAGTTCGGGAGTAATCGAACGCAGGTAGAAACGCACGATCCCGCTCATGTCCATCATTCCCAAGGGCAGCATGGAGAAGCTGACTGGAACGAAATCACTCCACTCGCCGGGCTCGAGCACGATCGAGGAGCCGGCCACCTCGATCACGACGGCTCCCGCGTCCTCGTCCACGTAAAGGTTGAGCGGCGTGACTGTCCGCGGGTGCCCCTCCTCGTAACTGTTGTTTGGCCCCAAGAGGTTCGTCCGCACGACCCCGCTGCGCACGGTGATTTGAGTCACCTTTTCGTCGCCCAGGCGATCGACGGGCGGGTTCGTGCTGAAGAGGCTGGGCTCCCCGTAAGCCGAATCTACGGCTGGCGTCATCATGCCGGGGAAGGAAACGCCCTTGGCCGAGGGCTCGACGGGGAAGTTGATCGGCATGCGCCAAACGTCGGCGGGGATTCCTGCCTCGCCCAGCATGGTCCAAAACGCCTTGCCCGTGCGGTTCGAGTCACCCCCCTCTTGGGTGGGAAATTCCCAGCGACCAGGAAGTGAAAAGTGCCCCGATTCCCCTGCCGTCACCGTTCCTGGCACGGGGGTGTAGGCCGTCTTGTCGCGATGAATGAAGTCGAAGATCCCGTGCCCACCCGGGTCGCGGCCGGTGATGAAGTTGGACCAGGCAACAGGACTCTGGGGCGGGTTCGAGGTGCCCAGATCCAAGATGCCGTCGCCCTCGGCAATCAGCCGCGCGAAGTTGACCATGCGCTCCGGATAGGCCGCCACCACCTCGCGCAGGATGTCCGGATCCATGCCGTCGATGCCCAGCACGACCAAGCGCGGGAAGGTGGGCTGTGCGAGGCTCTCCAGATCCTCAGACGGGTCAATGCGGTGCGGAATGGCTGACACCAGCAAGGTGCCGATGCCAGCAAGGGCCACGTAGGCCGTCCAACGGGGGAGGGTCATGAGACGTGTTCCTCGGGGGCAGAGGCAGCCGCACGGGCCGGGGCCTGGGTGCGTTGGATCTTGTCGGTCACCTTACGCGTGACCTTGCGCTCACCAAACAGCGATGCGCCTTGCATGTAGCCGGGGATGTCCACGCCGAACAACTCCAAGGTAGTGGGAGCGAGGTCCCCCAGCGAAGGCTCGTCGGTGTTGATCTCTCGGTTGCACCAAAAGACGCCGGGCACCAGGCGCGGGTCCACGCAGTGGTCCCCAGACCAGGACTTGGTGTTGTCGGTAAAGATCTCCTCGGAAACAGCACCCGTGGCACAGTCCCAGGAGTGGCGGAAACCGCGGTGGTAGCCGATCAACAACTCAGGAGCGAGGTCTGCGTAGGGACCATCATGGTGGTTCTTCGTGAGGAAGACCTCGTTGATGACTGCAGCGCCTGAAGCGGGATCGACGAGCTTGTCCAGCTTGGCCTTGATCTCCTCGCTGAGCGCGTCGACATCACCAGGCTCGACAATGCCATCACGTTCGCGGCCCTTGCGGTTGAGGAAGATGCCCGTCAGCCCGAGGGTGAATGCGCGCGTCTTCTCCCAATCCACCTTGGCGAACCAGTCGGGAGAGGTCGTCTCCCCTTCCTTCAGAACCAGGTAGCCCTCGTCCCGCAACCAAGAGTTCAGGTTCACCCCGCGGCGGAAGTTACAGAAACCGTGGTCGGAGATGACCATCAATACGGTGTCCTCGTCATCGCCGAGCTTCTCGCGCACCTCGACCAGGAACTCATCCATCTTCGCGTACAGATCGCGGATGACATGCTTGTACTTTTCGGTGTCCTTGCCCTTGTTCGCCGGGTGCGTCGGGTCGAGGTAGCGATAGAACATGTGACTGATGCGGTCAGTCGTGTCGAAAACAGTTGTCACAAAGCCACGCGGGGTCTTGTCGAGCACCTCCCACAACTGCTTCTTGCGCTCCTCAAAGATCAACCAAGCCTGGTCCAGGAAGGCCTTCTCATCGATCACGCGTTCGTTCAGAGCCCAGGTATCTTCGGCCAGGCCCAGGGTCGCGTACTTGCCGAGCATCTTGGCCAGGTAGATCGAGTACACCAGCGGGTGACTGATCGGCATGGCCGGATCTTCGGGGTCGATATTGATGGGTGTGACGTAGATCTCGAGGTCCGTAGCGTCCCAGGTCTGCAAGTAGATGCGGGCAATCCCCTTCACTCCGTCAAAGGGAACCTCCATCCAAGGCGTGTATTCCTGGTAACCCACCTCAACCGTCTCGCCGCCCACAGTGATCTTCGCCCGGCGTGTGTCGTCATCGAGCTCCACCTTGAAGTCGCACTTCATGGGGTGCCCGTCCTTCCCAGGAGGACCTTTCAGCTTGGACTCGACCATGTTGCCCCGGCGCGTAATGCGGAACTGCTGCCCACCGATGTGTTCGCCGCCCGGGCGCTCCTTCGTGGAGTAGAACGAGAATGAACCTTGGGTGCCCTGCAAGTCCGGCACGCACATGCCCGAGAGCAACGTGCCGTTCTTGAACTTCTGTGCCGGAAAAGTAATCGGTACGCGAATGATCGACGACCAGATGTGGTTCGCCCCGAGCAACTTCCAGAAGGGCTGACTCTTCTGCAGGATCTTGTAGATCGCCCGTTGGCCGAAGGGCACCTTGGCGAAACCGAGGTTCAGGTTGCGCGGCACGGTGCGCGTGTCCGTAGAGGACAACACCGGCATGTAGGAACATGGGTCACGCGTCAGAAAATCGTAGATGTTGTGACGCGAAGCGTCGACGCCAGTGGCGTAGGTGGACCAGGCCACGGGCGAAATGGAAGGCATGGCCGTGGCCAACTTGTGAAAGCACCCTTGGTCTGCGAGCTTCTTGAAGTTGGGCATCAACCCCTCTTCCGCGAACTGCGCCGCGAGCCCCGGATCGAATCCATCTAAGCCAACAACAACCACGCGCTTGACCTTGGCCTTCGACTTGCCGCGCAGAGTGAAGAGCTTGATGACCGCTTTGATGGGCCAGATCAAGATGATCCCGATGGCCAGCGCAAACGTGCCAAGCAGCACGAGCAACGAACCCGCCGCCGCGAAGCCCGCACCGGGGCCGATGTAGGCCATGGCCGGGCTGGCGCAGGTGACGAGAATCAGGCCCCCGACAAACAGTCGGCGCAGAAATGGATCTCGATGCGTATCGGCCATGGAAGCGGGGGAATCGTCGGGCAAGAGGTGGCCTCCAAACACCCATTCATGGGGCGGCGGGAGGGGAACTGGAGGAGGGAGCAGAACGGCGATGGATCTATCGTCCAGGCCCGCTCCGGACCTGAGAATTGGCCCCAAAATGAGGCCAGAGACTTGGCTCGGGGCAGACTGGAGGCAGCTCAGTATAGGTTCTGCGCCCCGGCTGCGAGATACGACATCGAAGGCTCACCGTTGGCGACGGGGAGGGAGGATTTGCCTCTCCTCTCAGGCTTTGCGTCCACTCAGATCCGGAATCCGCTGTATCCCTCGCCTAGCCGCCTAGCGCTCGCGGTTCTGGTATGCCCACTTTTCTTCGTCCTTCGTGATCAGTGCCCACGGCATGGCCGTGATTGCTGCATCGACGGCGGCGCTTGAGATGTTTGGACAGCCGCCAAGGTGGAGTCTCTTTAGCGCTGTCATTGACGTCAGGTGTGCAAGCCCCACGTCCGTGATGCCGAGACAGCCTCGCAGGTCGAGGCCCTCCAACGTCTTGTGCTTGGCCATGTAGGCAAGGCCGTCGTCTGTGACCTTCGGGCAAGCGGCCAGGCTGACCCACTCGAGCCCGCTCATTTCAGCGACGAATGAGAGACCGTCATCGCTCACGTTCTTGTTGTACCCGAGCATGAGGTACCCAAGGTTCGGCAGGCTGATCTTCGACAAGGTCTCAAGCCCGCGGTCAGTGATCTTGGCCTCCTTGACTGCTCTGCCTCCCATGAAGTCGAGATGATACAGCCCTTGCAAGTGCTCGAGCGCGGGCAGGTCCCCGTCCGAAAGGCCACGCGCTCGGACGTACTTCTGATCAGCGGGCAGTTTCCGAATGTCACCCGCGTCTTCGACGATAGGCGGATAGCTTCCGCACCCGGTTAGGAGCGTTAAGGCAAACAACATGCCCAAGTGGAGCAAGCTGTTGATGGTCCTCGTTGTTCCGCTCATCGCAACGCCCCATACGATTCCAAGACGGCAAGATTCGCAAACTTTGGTTCCTGGCGCCCATGCTCGGTGCTGTGGGCAACCTGTTCAAGGGCCATGGGGATGGGGAGTGGCACTCCTCGTTCATGGCTCTTGCCACGGTAGCGCCTAACTCCCCTTCCCATGGCACTTCTTGAACTTCTTGCCACTACCACAGGAACACGGGTCGTTGCGGCCGAGCTTGGGGGCACCATGAACCATCGGGACCTGTTTGACGTGGCCGCCGTGGTGATGGGGGTTCTGGCCCGTGCGCACGGTCTCGAGGAACTCACCTAGGGTTGCCTCGAGCGCGTTGCGGAGTTCGAAAGAGTGCGCGAGCACCTGCGTCTCCTGTAGGTGATCGACTAGCGCCCGGAGCACCGCCGGTACGTGCTCGGCCAGGGGGTCCTTGGGTTTCAGGCGTCCGGGCAAGGCATGCCCAAGAGCGGCGTGCATGTCCTGACCGTCGAGCTTGTGCGGGGGCTTGCCGAGTTCGTCGTGGCAAATCGATATGAACGCTGCCGCGATGGTGCGCACGTCCTCTCGAGCAGGATCCTCAAGGGCCCGCGCTGCGCTGGAGTCGAGAAATGCTGCGGTGTCTAAGGCGGTCTGCTTTGAGGACATGGGCTGATTCTAGTGCTCCGCGCTCGATGGGGAGCCACGCTCCCTGCGAACTAGGGCTTGTAGTTGAACAGTTCGCACCGCTCGTGGGTCGAGTCCGTGGCCCGCTCGAAGGCGCGTTGGACCTTGCTCATGGTGTTGGCGGTGAGGCGTCGGCCTTTCACTGCGCGCGTCACCATCTTGTGTGTGAGCTGCTCGTCCGAGGCCTTGACCAGGTCGGCCGCCTTCAGACCGCGCTCGGTCATCAGGCGCGCTAGGGGCTGTTCGCCTAGGTTGGCTAGCTTGGGGCGCACGTCATCGGGAGTCGAGGCAACCATGGGAGAGCATCCTACCTCTGGGTTGGAGTGCCGGCTGCCTGATCGGGTACAGTCCGATCACAAGCCCATGAGAACTCCAATCGCCCTCACGCTGATGTTGACCCTTTCCTCGTGCGCTGACCCATCGGAGGCCGCGACGGCCCGACTCACACCGCCCGATCGAGACGGATGGAGCAGTGACTCCGCCTGGTCAGGTTTCACGCTGGTCGCGCCGCTCGACTCCAAGACTGTGCACCTGGTCGACATGTCCGGCACGGCGGTGCACAGCTGGAAGGTGGGCCACAAGACCGGAGAAGCGGCCTACCTGACCGAGCGCGGCACGCTGCTGAAGTGTCAGCGTGGGACGAATCACCCGACGTTTGAGAACACGGGCGGGCACGGGGGTTTGATCGAGGAATTCGACTGGGACGGAACGCGCTTGTGGAGCTTCCCCTGGGAAAGCGAGCAGGGACTCAGTCACCACGACATCGAGGAGCTTCCCAACGGCAATGTGCTCTTCATCGCTTGGGACCGCACAACGCGCGAGGTGGCCTTGGCAGCTGGACGCGATCCAGAGTTGTTGGAAGGCGAAGAGTTCTGGGCAGGAGCCATTTACGAAGTGCGGCCCACTCGGCCGGTCGGCGGTGAAGTGGTTTGGTCCTGGCACGCCATCGATCACGTGATCCAAAACCGGGACCCGCAGCTGCCCAACTATGCAGAGCCTCACGATCGTCCGGAACGAATCGACATCAACGGAGACCGAGATCCTGCCCCCCCCAGCGAGGAGGACTTGGAGGCGGAACGGGAGGAGATGGAGGCCATGGGCTACGCCGGCGGGGAGGACGAGGAGCCTGAGGACGAAGAAACAGAAGACGAAGAGGAGGCCGAAAAGGCCGCCCAACGTGCGCGGGTCAAGGGCGCCGACTGGATGCACACAAACGGCATCGACTACAACGCCACCCTCGACCAAATCGTCATCAGCGTGCGTCGCTTCGACGAGATCTGGATCATCGACCACGCCCCAACGACCGCAGAGGCCGCTGGGCCCAAGGGTGACCTGCTCTATCGTTGGGGCAACCCCTTCGCTTACGGCATGGGCGAGTGGGAACAGCGACAGCTCCTGGGTCAGCACAACGTGCAGTGGATTCCCGAAGGCCAACTGGGGGCGGGCAACCTAATCGTCTTCAACAACGGCGCGCGCCCGCGTGAGTGGTCCACGGCGGACGAATGGTGGGCACCCCGGGACGTCGATGGCCGCTATCCGCGCGAGGAAGGCCAACCCTGGGGACCGACCGAACTACAGTGGCGCTACGAAGCCGAAACTCCCGAGGACTTCTATTCGGGTTTCATCTCGGGTGTGGAGCGCCAGCCCAACGGCAACACCCTGATCTGCGCCGGCGCCCCAGGTCGGGTATTCGAGGTCACCCCCGCAGGCGAGATCGTCTGGGACTGGCGCAGCCCCTACCGGCCTGAACCCGAGGAGGCCGAGGAGAGCAACAGAGATTTCTCCACGGCCATGTTCCGCGCACCGCGCTACGCCGCTGACCACCCCGCCATCGTCGCCCTGCGAGCGCGGGGTGCGGCCATCCCCTTGAATGCGGGGGCAGGGCCGGCCACCAACCAAGCTCCACCGCCAGAAGACGATGAGAGCGGTGACGACGAATGAGCTGGTCTCCGTCACGCAGTCAGCTGAACTAATCCGCATGCAACTGTAGTTGTGGCCAGGTGGGACCGCAGCGCGGGGTGCGGCGGCCGCCATTCGGTGGGAGCGAGTTCGGAGTCTCCTCGGAGGGAGGGCTAGTCGTTCGCCTCGATCTGACCGAGTTCGGTTTCGATCGCGTCGGCAAGTTCCTCGGGCAGGAATCCGAAGGGGCCTCGACCACCGTGATAGGCAACCTTGCCGTCGCGGCCGATCAGGTACAGACGATCGGGCCAACCGGCGTAGGCTTCATTGGCCGTGTCGTCCATGTCGTCGACCAGCGCGGGAATGCTCTGCAGTGCTAGCTTGGCCATGCAGACCTGGGCGACTTCGTGTCGTTCGGCAGAAGTCTGCGGGTCCTCGACGATGGGGTTCCCGTCTCCGCCAGCGGGCGAGCGACTATCCAGGGCGTGGGCCTCGCGGATGTAGACGATGAAGAACTGAACGTCCTCGCCGTAGGTTGCGTGGAGTTGTGTCAGCCGACCGGCCGACGCCCGAAAGGGAGGTCAGGTGTAGGAACCAAAAATCAGGGCCACCGGACTGACTGCGCGATAATCCGCAAGCCGCACAGGCTCACCGCCCCCGAGAGGCTCGAGCTGAAAGTCCGGAGCCAGGACGCCAACCGGCGCCCCGTCGCTGGCCAGCTCTTGTTGACCTCGGTTGGGGGATCCAGAAGGGGCCCCACGCGCAACGCCCTCCTGATTGGCGAACTTCCCGTGATAGGTCAGCATCTCGTCGCGGCCCAAGCGGTGATCTCCGTTTCCGGGCGCATCCACCGCGGCCAACAGCAGTGGCCAGGCCTTGCCCGGCCCACCCCACGGCATGGAATCTGTAGCGCAGGCAAACTCGGATTCATCCAAGTCCTCGCTATGGTTGCTGTCCAGCTGGTCAAAAACCGCAAGCATGTCGTCCCGGTGCAGACTCTCCCCCTGCGGGTCGGGCTGCCAGTAAGTCAGCAGAACGGCCCGCGCAGAATACATGCTGCCCATGCGCTGCTTCGTTTCGGCCGGGATGTCGTTCCAGCCGCGGCCCATGCTCGGCGCGCTGGCCACCGGGTAGTCCTGCGCATTGAGGACTCCATCATCGTTGCGATCGAGCTTGCCGAACTCGCCGCCCTCGCGCCGGTACTCGGCCTGCGTCACCTGGCCATCCCCATCGCGATCGTACTTGTCGGCTAGGTACACCCAAGCGTTGTCCACACTCTGGGCAGCCATGACAGAGTGCGAAGAGGCTCTGTCCGGCGCGGAATGACATGCGGCAATGAGCAAGGAACTGACCAGTGTGAGACGGAATTTCATTCTGAGAGTGTAGGTGAAGCTCGCATTCGGGACGCAGCAGACTGCGCTCTGCAGGGTGGCGCTGTGGGGTCGAGTGACAGCCGCCCGCTGCTCCATTCGGTGGGTCCCGATTTGAGAAAGGGGTCCCGGGAGAAGGTGGAATCGGATGGCGGCGTGGCCAAGACTGGGTGCCATTAGGTCGGGCCGTCACTTCATTCCTGCGGTCTTTTAGTAATCCCCTTTGCGGACGCCAAAGTCATGACCCCTCTCACTTCCTCCCTCGCCCTCGCCACGGCGGTCCTCACCGCCGTTTCATTCCAGAACCCGACCCCCGCATCCGCCCCCCAGGTAGGCGGTGCCCTGACGTGATCGACTTCGAGGGCGTCGCGGCGGGCACGATTCTCGACCAGGTCTTCGGAGCCAGCGGCGCCGGCCCCATCGTGGTTTCCGGATTCAATCCCAACCTCGGTGCCGTGAACGCCGCTGTGATCTTCGATTCATCCAATCCCACTGGTGGCGACTTCGACTTGGGCACACCCAACGAGGACTTCGCCGGCCCCGGTATCGGATCCGGTGGCTCCGCGGGGAGTCCATACGAAAACAGTCAGAAGCAAGGCAATGTGATTATCGTTGCCGAAGACTTGGTCGACAGCGACAACGACGGACTGGTTGACGATCCCGATGACGCGGACGTCATTGGATCCGGGATCCGGTTCGACTTCTCGAGCCTCGGATCTGTCACCCTTCACAGTCTCTTGCTGATAGACGTGGAGGCCGACGAGCCCTTTGCCCAGGTCGACATGTTTGACGCCAACAGCAACCTCCTGGGCACCGTCGTACTGCCCACAATTGGCGACAACGGCGTCGGCGAATTCGACCTGGGCAGCGTCCCGGGTGTCGTCTCTGCCCTCGTCACGATGAACGGATCCGGAGCCATCGATCAGGTCGTCTTCACACCTCCGGCAAACTGCACGGCGGCCTCGGTGACTTCGTCTGGTTCGACGCGGACGAAGATGGCCTGCAAACCGTTGGTGAACCTGGAATCCCCGGGGTCAACCTCATCCTCAAGGACAACGGAGGAACGGTGATCGGCATGACCACCACGGGTTCCGACGGATCCTATGGATTCGGAGGCCTTTGTGCCGGCAAGTACTTCGTCGAGATCGACGTGAGTACCTTGCCCCCGAACCTGGTCCCCACTACTTGCCGAGTTGGTGGAGACCCCACGGTCGATAGCGACTGCAGTCCCGCCACGGTCGTGCTCACGACCGACTCCAGCTACGACCCCACGATTGACTTTGGGTTCATCCTCGGGGCCTCCGGTGACGACGAGGGCTGCACGCCCGGCTACTGGAAGCAGAAGCAGCACTTTGATTCCTGGCCGTCGGGGCTCTTGCCCGAGACCCTCTTCTCGGACGTCTTCGAGGACGCCTTCCCCGGCCTGTCTCTACTCGACGCACTCCAGCTCAAAGGCGGAGGTCTGAACGCCCTGGGTCGCCACACTGTGGCAGCTCTGCTCAACGCTGAGTCTGACGACGTGGACTACTTCGGATTGACCGGCTCGGACGTGGTCGCCCTCTTCAACGCCACCTACCCCGGCAGCAAGACGGACTACACCAGTCTCAAGAGCTTCTTCGCCGGAATGAACGAAGAAGGCTGCCCGCTGAACTAAGGGCGATTCAAGATCGAAATGGCCTCCCACCGGTCCAGCCGGATGGGAGGCCGAGCCCATTGATGCCGAGCAGCCTTTCTGCCGACTGGGTCTTGTCTTGAAGTGAACCCGTGCTGCGGAAACCCGAACCAACTTGAACCGCCCCCAGGGTGGTGACTTGGTCAGGCGTCTCACCCAATCAAACGAACGCCGCTAGGAACATCTTGATGGCAGCAATGATGAGCACGACCCCCAGCAGCACGCGAATCGATGTTCCGGGAAGCCGTTTCGCGCCGAGACCCGAGCCGATCAGTCCCCCTCCGACTGCTGCAGTGATGTAGAAGGGGAGTTCGGGGGGGAGCGCCGGCAAATCCGCGACCACGCCCCCGAGTCCGGCGATGGAGTTGAGCAGGACGAAGACAACTGAGACAGCAGCGGTTCGTTTGGGGTCGGCCCAGTTGCAGAGAATCAGCAGGGGCGAAAGGAAGATTCCCCCGCCGGTACCCGTCAGCCCGGCCAAAAGCCCGAGGCCGGCGCCGACGAGCAGCGCGGCTGGCAGGCGTGGCATGTTCGGCTCGCGCGCACCCGCTACCGGAGGCGCGTTCGGATCTTCGCCGCGTTGGCGCACGGCGCGCAGGATGAGGTTCGTCGCGGCAAACAGGAGGACCGCGCCGATCAACGGTTTGAACACCTCCGGCGGCAGCTGCCAATGCCCCCCCAGGAATGCCATGGGTACTGCGCACAGGCCGAATGGCCAGAACGTGGCCCAGTGAAACAGGCCGGCTCGGATGAAGCGATAGGACCCGATCGAACCCACGAAGATATTGAGCGTGAGGGCGATGGCCTTCATCTCCTCCTGGGGCAACTGGGTCACGATTGCCATGACCGCCAGGTACCCCGACGCGCCCGCGTGCCCCACAGACGAGTAGAGGACAGCCACCGCAAAAATCGCGGCGACGAGGATGATCAGTGGCGTCATTTGTACAGCGTAGGGGAGGCAGTGCTGAATATGGCTCCGTAACCGAGGGCTACTTGACTCGCGGGAATTTGAACTCGGCGCCCTTCCTAGTCAACGGGAGCGAACCCCATCGATGGCGAGGGCTGCCCCTGCCGGGTGGGCCTGGCGATTTCGGCCAGTCCGAATCCAGCGCTCACGGGTTTGCCTACGCCAATGGAAAGTGGAGCATCAATCAATTGCTGGGCCATGTCGTGGACACTGAGTGGATCTTCCCCCCCCGTTGACTCTGGTTGTCCCGCGACAACCCGGGCCCCCTGCGGGGCACAAACCAAGACGAATTCGTGGCTGGCGTGGAGGTCGACGGGCGTTCGATTTCCAGTTTGATGGTCGAATTCGGCCACCTGCGCCGAGCAGCCCTTGAGATCTTCGACAGCGAAGTCCTGTTGCGATCGGGTGTCGCTACAGACACACGGCTCCGTGTCCGCGCAATCATCTGCCTGATCGCCGGCCACGCTGACCACCACCTGGCCGTGCTGCGCGAGCTCTACGCCGCTAGTCTGACGGGATTGCCGAGCCGTGCATCTGCACGCAGCTTTCGGGCGGAGCGTGCGCCCCCTATCCTGGGATCATGCACAGATCCTCTCTCAAACAGACAATCATCGCCATCGTTCTGCTGCCCTTGGTGGGTTGCGCCTCTCACATCCAGTTGGGAGGAAAGACGAGGGCCGGGTCGTCTTCCAACCAGGGGGAGGACCGTTTGTCATCGGAGGCGCCCACGGTCGCCAAGAAGACACAGGGCATGCACGAGCTGTCGGGGTTGCTCGACCTGTTCCTGGATTCGTCCTCGGGCAAGGCGTGGGTGCGCCTACCCGCCCCGACACCCGACGAACATGGGCGATTGGTCCACGCGTCCCTGTTGCATGTGGAGGGACTCGCCACGGGACTGGGTTCCAATCCGGTGGGGCTTGACCGTGGCCAGTTGGGGGGACCGCAGGTCGTTACGTTCCGGCGCGTGGGCGATTTGATCGTGCTCGAGGCGCCCAACTTGTCTTACCGGGCCGACAGCCCCGACCCCCACGAACGTAGGGCCGTGACCGAGTCCTTCGCTTCGTCGGTCTTGTGGGCCGGTGAGGTAGCTGCCGAAGATCCCGATGGCGCAGTTCTCGTGGACCTCACGGGATTCCTGATGCAGGACGCCCACGGGGTCGTCGGAACGCTCGCCAACACAGGCCAGGGGAGCTTCTCCGTTGACAAGGAGCGTTCGTTCCTCGAGCTCGACCAATGCCACGCCTTCCCCGATAACGTGGAGTTCGCGGTGCGCTTGACGTTCGGTGGATCAAAACCCGGGAGCCAGGTGCGCTCGACCACACCGGACCCAAAGGCCATCAGCCTGCAAGCACACCACAGCTTCATCCGTCGCCCGGACGGTGGCTATAGGCCGCGTGTCGCAGACCTGCGGTCCGGGAGCTTTGCCGTGAGCTATCGCGACTACGCGGCCGACCTAGACCAACCCGTAGACGTGCGCCTCGCGGTTCGTCATCGGCTGCAGAAGACCGACCCCACGGCAGCCTCCTCACCCGTCATCGAACCCATCGTCTACTACGTGGATCGGGGTGCACCCGAGCCAGTGCGCGAGGCACTCGTGGAGGGCGCAAGTTGGTGGGCCGAGGCCTTTGCGGCCGCTGGCTTTGAGGACGCGTTCCGCGTGGAGCTACTGCCCGAAGGCGCGCACCCCCTGGACGTGCGCTACAACGTGATTCAATGGGTGCACCGCTCGACCCGTGGTTGGTCCTACGGCAATGCCCTCGCCGATCCACTAACCGGCGAGATCATCAAGGGGCACGTTTCCTTGGGTTCACTGCGCGTGCGTCAGGACCGGCTCCTGTTCGAAGGACTGTTGGGCACGGCCGCCACAGGCACAGGGACCGCAGACGACCCGGTTCAACTCTCGCTGGCCCGCATCCGCCAGCTGGCAGCGCACGAGGTCGGTCACACTTTGGGCTTCTCGCACAACTTCTGCGCCTCCACCTACGGTGGCCGAGCCTCCGTCATGGACTACCCGGCGCCCTTGTTGCACGTCACGGATCAGGGTGAGATTGACAGCTCAGACGCCTATGGAATCGGGGTCGGATCCTGGGATCGGGTTGCCGTGAACTGGCTCTACGGCGATGCACCCGCGGGCGAGGATGAGCGCGTTTGGTTGGATGGTGTCCTCGCCCAAGCCGAGAAAGACGGTCTGCGCTACCTGAGCGATTCCGACGCACGATCCGCAGGCACGGCGCACCCCTACGCACACTTGTGGGACAATTTCTCTGATCCCGTGGACGGCTTGGAAAACGCGCTCGCCGTGCGCGCCGTTGCCCTGTCCCGCTTTGGTCGCGGCAACTTGGCGGACGGCCAACCCCAGGCCCACCTGGAAGAGGTCTTCACACCGGTCTACTTCCACCATCGCTATCAGGTAGATGCCGTTGCAAAAATGGTGGGAGGCGTCGACTACACACACGCTCTCGCGGGCGATGGCCGAGCTCTAGGCGAACCCGTCTCTCGTCAGAACCAGATGCGAGCACTGGAAGCATTGCTCGGCTGTCTGGATCCCGCGAAACTGGACGTGCCCGAGTCGATTCTCCAGCTGCTACCGCCACGGCCCCCAGGACAAGGACGGAATCGAGAGCTGGCGCCATCCGCGACGGGCCCCACTTTCGATCCGCTGGGTCTCGCGCGCTTGCAGTGCGCACAGGTAGTCGCGGATCTCCTGCATCCAGAACGCGCTGCCAGACTCGTGGATCAGAATCGGCGCTCGGCGGCGCTGCCGTCCCTAGAGGCTGTTCTCAATGACCTCATCGCCCACGTCTTCGCGGGGCACCCCGACGAGGGCCCTCGGCGGGCCGAACTAAGGCACGTGGCCCAAACGGCAGTCGTACGCGGCATCACAGCACTGGCCGCCGACTCGCGGGCCACCGATGGTGTGCGCTCCCGGGCTAGGGCCGCCCTGCGGTCGTGGCTGCGAGAGCCCGCGCCAGGCGGAGCTCCGGACGCTGCTCGCCTCCCCCACCTGAGGTACTTGGCGGCAGAGGTGGGCCGCTTTCTTGAGCGCCCTGCTCAGCCCGCCGCGCCCTCCGCTCCCGCACCCGACCTGCCACCCGGCGGGCCGATCGGAGCCGCGGCATGGGGTCCGGAATGGGGCGCCTGCAGCGCCGGGAACTAGTGCTCAGCTAGCCACAAGAATCGTGGTGCACCGGCCATGAAACGACCCAGGTGGGCTGTGTTGTTGGTTTCCGCGCGCCAATTCAGGTAGGCGGCCTGGTCTTCGCGGGTCGCCCAGTTCTCGAGGATCCAGACCTTCCCGTCCTCGCCCTCAACAGTCCAGACAGTCACGCCAAGGCAGCCATCGAATGCGCGGGTATCGACCAGAATGACGTTGAGTTCGTCGATGAATTCCGCTCGCGTCTCTGGCTGAGCGGAGAACTCCACGATCACCTTCTCTGGCGGGCCTTCTGTCGTACTCGCGCACCCAAAGAAGGTCAGAGCCAAGGTCAGAATTAGGGGCTTTGTTCGCATGGGCCAATCCTACTCCCTTCCGGCATTGAGCCGAGTGAATCGGCTCTGGCCTGAAGCTGGTCAGGCTCGCCGTATCTCCTTTGGGGGCCGCTAGCACGCTTCCCCGTCGCGTAGCGTGGGGCAGACCCGCCCGGCACCCCGCCCATCCTCCGGATCCGACCTGCCCCATCGGGCGGGTCGGATCCGAGATTTGACGTCGGTGATGGTGGGATCACTTGATCCCTGCCCGCCGCGCCTCGGTTGCAACGGTCTAGGCCACGTCGGCCTGGACCATGTGCACATCGCGTTGCGGGAACGGTATAGACACGCCCGCGGCGTCGAAAGCTTCTTTGACCTTCTTGTGCGTGTCGAACCAGACGTCCCAGTAGTGCTCAGGCTTGACGAAGGGCCGGCAAACAAAATCTACGCTCGAGGACCCATGGCCCACGCACGCGATCTTCGGTGCGGGTGAGGCCAAGATGCGCTCATCCCCTTCCAGAACCTTGGCCATCAGCTCCATCGCCTCGTCCATGTCGTCGCCGTACCCAATTCCAAACGTCATGTCCACGCGCAGGTTTCCGTTGGCCGTGTAGTTGACGATGTTGGATCCCGTAACGGCCGAGTTCGCGATCACGGCTCGTTTGTTCTCTAGCGTGTTGATGATCGTGGCGAAGACTCCGACCTCTTCGACGATGCCCAGGACTCCGCCGGCCTCGACCAGGTCACCCTCGCGCATGGGCCTGAAGATCATCAGCATGACGCCGGCCGCGAAATTCGAGAGTGATCCTTGCAGAGCGAACCCAACCGCAAATCCTGCTGCACCCAAGACAGCGATGAAGCTCGCAGTGTTGACGCCCAGCTTGCTAACGGCCGAGATGAGGACAAACGCCATGACGGCCATGTAGGACACGGAGGCGACGAAGTTGACCAGAGTGGAGTCGAGTTTCGACTTGCCGAGGGCTTTGCGCAGCAAGGAAGTGACCGCACGTGCGAGAAGCCAGCCGAGAACGACGATCAAGAGCGCAGCCAGTAGGTCAGGAGCAAAGTCGATTGCCTTTTCCTTCGCGACGGTCAGGTAGTGCTGCCACTTGTCTGTGTCCGCAAGATCGAATTGCTGACCTTGGGCTTCCGCGGATGTGGGGTCGACCTCGACCGAGGGCTGTCCAGGGTTCAAGCGGAGGTCGCGAACGGAATCGGCTAGCGCCTGGATCGCCTTGGCCAGCTCTTCGGTGCCATCCTGGATCGAGGTGGGGAGGTTCATGGGTTGTTGCGGGGTTAGATGTTTTGGAACAAGCTCATGTTCTCATCCTAGTTGCCCTCACGGTCCCAGCAAAATGTGCCACGGATGTGAGCGTATGGCCCCCTTGCCCAAGCCGAACGCGAAGGGGAGAGCCTGGGGAAAACCACGGGTGCCGAAAGTAACTTGCCCGCCGCCCGGTACGCGAGGCGGCCGCCAGCCCTCTACGGATGCGAGGACACCGCGGCTTGAAGCCATGCCACCCGGCCTACTCCAAGAGGAGAAACCAAAATGACCGAACTGAAGATGAGTTACGAGATTGACCCAATCTGCCCGCACTACGAGGAGACGCTGGAGACGGTGCTCCTTCGTGAACTGAAGGGGATGCTCGGGCGCCGGTATTTGTATTTCTGTGGCGCGTGCCACAGGTCACTTGGAATATCCCATCGGAAGGGCTTCTTTATGGGCTAGCGGGGGCTAGGTGGCCACGGCCGGGGAGCTACGGGCCGTTCCCCCTTCACCGAATGCCCGGTAGGCTCTCCCCATGAGCCAACCCATTATGTGCGGACGCCCCAGTCCGGACGAGTACAGTGAGTACTTCGGCCGCTACATCGAGCGTGTACCCGCTGGAGATGTGATCGAGTTCCTCGGGGCCCAGCTGGTGGAGTTCGAATCATGCTTCGGAGCACTTCCCGAGCACGCGCACCACTTTTCGTACGGCGAAGGCAAGTGGAGCGTCAATCAGTTGCTCGGCCACATCCTGGACACCGAGTGGATCTTCACAACACGCTGCCTGTGGTTCGCGCGCGGCAACTCCGGCCCCCTACCGGGGATGGATCAGGACGAGTTCGTCGCCGGGGCTGATTTTGACAGCCGCTCACTCTCTAGCTTGATGAGTGAGTTCGGACATCTGCGGCGCGGGGCCATCGAGCTCTTCGAGAGCCTTGATGAAGGGGTGCTCTCCCGATCTGGCGTCGCCTCCGAGACGCGGCTCACTGTGCGCTCGATCATCTACCTCATCGCCGGACACGCCGACCACCACATGGAGGTGCTGCGCGAACGGTACCTGCCACAGCTGCCGAGCTGAGCGGGCAGCATCCCCGACGGTGTCGACTAACGGCTCAAGGCCTCTTCGAAGAAGTCCGTGACACCCCACTTCGCGGCAAATGCATCGCGCTTGGGCTGTTTGAAGATGTCGAACGAGTCCAGCGCTTCTAGCGGAACGGGCAGTTGCTTCGAGATCACTCCGTCGGCGGTTGAGTAGAGAAGGAACATCGCGCCCACTCCGAACGAGTACTCTTGGTCGCCAATAGCCCCCTCGGCCCGGACGCCATCGGCTGTTGAGAACTTGAAGGGCACGGCTTCCCCTGACTCGGTTTGGACGGTGCCTTCCATTGAGCATCCCGTTCCTGGGCCTCCCCCACTTGAGTAGCTGAGGCTGCTGCCATTGCTCCAAATGGCAATGCGGACCACCCCCATGTCCCCGGCAAAAAGGTCGACCATGGAGATCGAGCCGTGGGTCAGGCCCGGGACCCGTGGCGTCGAATCATCCGCCAGGCCTGTGCTCCAGCTAATGCTCCGATCTCTAGCGCCCCAAGACCCGCCGCTTCCCGATGAACAAGCCGACAGGAGAAGCAACGGGGTCGCGAGCCAAAAGGTCTTCCGGTATTGGTTGATCATGGTGAGAGTCGTGGTGAGAAAGTTCGTGGAGCCCTCACGACGGCGCCCCAACATGGTACGCCATGGAAATTCCCAGCGAATTGGGTTCCTGCTGCGGGTGCAAGGGCAGCGCCAGCTACGCGATTGCTAGAGGCTCGCCGCGACCACGACCGCCACACCCGCCAGCCCCAATCCCAAACCGGCTAGGGCACGGCGTGTCGTAGGTTCACGCAGGATCCACACAGCCAATGCGAACGTGAAGAGGCTCGATGTCTGATTCAGGGCCGATGCGACTGACGCGGTCGAGTACTTGAAGCCGCCCATCCAGAGAAGCAGCGACATGTAGGTCCCGACAAGAGCCCCGGCCAGCACCGTGGGCCAGGATTTGCGGTCGGCTAGTGCACCGAATGACCGTTTGGACTTGGGCAGCAGGGGCCAGAAGAGCACGGCTGCCCCCAAGCCTCCCGCCATGCGCCAGCAGGTCATCCAGAGAAGCGGCCAGTCGTTCATGCTTGGTTTGATCATCACGATGGAGATTGCCTGGGCCACGCACGCCGCGACTCCAAACAGAACACCTGTCACGTTGCTGCCCGGTGCTTGGCCGGGCCCACCGGACGTCTCGCGGGCCACAACGACCACCGCGGCGAGGATCAAGCACACACCAATGACCTGGATGGCCGTGAGGGTCTCCCCCAGGAAGATGACGCTGAGCAAGATGATGGGCGGACTGTAGGCCGTGTTGACGATGGCCTGCCGGCTCGCCCCTAGGCGATTGAGGCACATGAAGAACAGCGTGTCTGCCACGGCGATGCCTAGGGCGCCGCTGCTCAGAAGAAGGACCAGGTCCGTTCGGTTCACCGAGTCCGGTGCCGTGGCCCCGAGTGCCAGGTAGGTCAAGAAGAACAGCGGGAGAGCCACGCTGTTCTTGCAGAGGTTGAGTGCCAGGGGCGGCACACTGCGTCCTGCCACGCGGAACAGGATGACCGCGACGGCCCACGTCAGTGGCGAGAGCAGGGCGCAGATCTCGCCGATGTGGGGTACGGAGTGCATGGGGGCCGCACACCCTAGTGAGTTGACGGCAGGCGCGCTGCAGATCGGGTGATCTCCAGGGGTGCGACTTGAGGCGGCCTCGGTCGGCGGCCGAATCGAGTGGCTGGTGCGGTTGATCCAGTCCGAAGATTGGGACAGAATTCCAGCCCCGATTCGCCCATTACCCCTGCCAAGACGCCGTTTTCCAATGAGCACCGAACAGCAACTCAACAAGGTCCAGACCCAAGACGGCTTCATCGCCGCGCTCGATCAAAGTGGTGGCAGCACGCCCAAGGCCTTGGGCCTGTATGGCGTCGATGAGAGCTCCTACTCGGGCGATGACGAAATGTACGCCACGGTGCACAAGATGCGCACGCGCATCGTCACCAGCCCTAGCTTCGGTGGGAATCGCATCCTGGGTGCCATCCTCTTCGAGAACACGATGGACCGCGAGATTGCCGGCAAGGGCAGCGCTCAGTACCTCTGGGAAGACAAGCAGGTCGTACCTTTCTTGAAGATCGACAAGGGCTTGGCCGACGAGGTCGACGGTGCACAGATCATGAACCCCAACCCGGGTCTGGGCGCACTACTCGACAAGGCCAAGACCAAGGGTGTCTTCGGCACGAAGATGCGATCGGTGATCAAGACGGCCAACCCCGTCGGCGTAAAAGCCGTCGTCGATCAGCAGTTTGAGGTCGGACGTCAGATCATCGCCGCGGGTCTCGTGCCGATCATCGAGCCCGAGGTGGACATTCACTCACCGAGTAAAGCCGAGGCGGAGGACATGTTGCTCGCCGCCTTGCTCGAACAACTCAACAGCCTCGGAGCGGGCGACAAGGTCATGCTCAAGCTGACCCTGCCCGAGCAAGACAATTTGTATGCGCCCTGCATTGCACACGCAAACGTAGTCCGGGTAGTTGCCCTATCCGGTGGTTACTCACGCGAGGAAGCCAACAACCGTTTGACTCGTAACCTGGGCATGGTGGCCAGCTTTTCGCGGGCCTTGTCGGAGGGACTGTCCGTGAATCAAACCGAAGACGAATTCAACGCCATGCTGGATAGCTCAATCGAAGCCATCTTCCAGGCCTCTCGCACCTGAGGTCCGCTCAAACTCAGCAGACGCAAGAAGGGCGGCCCACAACGAAGTGGGCCGCCCTTCTTTCTTGCCGAGGCTGGGTGAGAACTCAGGCCGTCGCGTCCACCGCTACTGCGGGCACCAAGCCCTTCTCGACCAGGTAGTTCAGGATGAGCGCGGCGGACTCTTCGATTGACTGCTGGCCCGTGTGCACCGTCACCTCGGCACTCTCGGGAGCCTCGTAGGGATCGCTGACGCCGGTGAAGTTCTTGATCTCACCGGAGCGAGCCTTCTTGTAGAGGCCCTTGGTGTCGCGCTCTTCCACGACCTCCAGGGGTGCTTCCACGTAGACCTCGACAAAGTGGGCATCGCACATGGAGCGGCACTCGTCGCGAATGTCCGTGTAGGGAGAGATCGCAGCAGTGATCGCGCCGCAACCGTTGCGCGCCAGAAGGTTGGCCACAAAACCGATGCGACGGATGTTCGTGTCGCGATCTTCTTTGCTGAAGCCGAGGCCCTTGGAGAGATTTGTACGCACGACGTCGCCGTCAAGCACTTCGATGTTGACGCCGCGCTCGATAAGCGTGGGAGTCAGAAACTCTGCGAGTGTGGATTTGCCGGAACCGGACAGGCCAGTGAACCAGAGGATGAAACCGTTGTTAGACATGAACTAGGAGGATGTGTTCGGCCGGTGGCCGTGCTTAGGAATCGATACGAATAAGTGAATGACCAGGCGGCGCGCCTAGCGGATCTTTCCTTCGAGGTAGGGCACCTCGAAGCATTTCTCGTGCATGATCGGGCCGTGACCGAAGTAGCCCTTCTCGCCGAAGAGCTCGCCGTGATCGGCGGTGACGATGATCCAGGTGTTGTCCGGGACCATGTCGTAGAGCTTGGGGAAGACTTCGGTGTCGAGGTAGCGAACCGTGTCGATCTGCCGCTCACGGAGTTCTTCCATCTTTTGCTCGTCAAAGAACTGGAAGGTCTCCTTGAAGCGCTCGTCGTCTTCTTCGCTGTCCTCGATCTGCTCGTTCATCTTCTTGAACACGCCGTTCACACCACTGATGCGCGGCCACATCGAAGAGTCCTCTTCGGGCTTGGCGTAGGGATAGTGGGTCTCACCGACGTTCAGCATGTAGAACTCGGGACGCCCTGAATCGAACTTCATGGTGGGCAACATGGCAGCCATGTCGTTGTGGCTGTCCATCAACTGGAAGTCGTCGAAGTCGCGGTTGATACCCGTTTTGGGGTTCAGCACCGGCAGGGACATGCGGGCGCAGGTCTTGTAGCCCAGCTGGTTACGCAACAACCCCGGGAACCACAGGCCTGGCACCATCTTGGCGAACTCGATGCCCTTGGCACCCAGCCGCTCGTTGTAGTTGAAGAAGTCCTCTTTGTAGTACTCCGATGCGTACACATTCTCGGGCGAGGTGTGCGGCAACAGTCCAGTCAGCAAGTTGTAGTGCGAGGGGGCTGTCCACGAAGCGTAGGTGTAACGCTTCTCGACTTTGCCCAGCTTCATGATCGTCTTCGGATCGGCGGCCATGAATGAGTCATAGCGCAGGCTGTCCAGGGTGATCACGATGAAGTGGTTGTCCGCCTGGGGCTCCGGGTGCGGAGCCATGCGCGCGCCCATGGGTCGCGGCGGCAACTTGGGCCGCTGGCCGCTGGGGGCGGTCACTTTCTTCTTGTTGAACAGGTCGAGGAGTCCCATGGGCAGGTTGCGTGTGATGTTGGAGGGTCGGCGGGCCGCCTCGAGTCGGCGGCCCGCCTTAGGGCGTTTCTATCGGACTATTCGGCCTTGGACTTGTAGAAGTCCACGAGGATTGCAGCGGTGGTCTCGCGCATGATGCGCGGGTCCGGGCTCTCGCCAGCGACCAGCTGAGAGCGGACCTTGGTGCCGGAGATGAACACTGAGGTGTTCTCCTTGTTCGCCTCCATCAGGCCGACCCTTCCGATTTCCTCGAAGTACGCGGCAAAACCCACGTTGACCGTCTGGATGGAGAGGGCGCCGCCGAGGTTCTGAAAGACTTCCTGGGCGTCAAAGTCGCCCCAGATGGCGTCCCCGTCATCGAAGGGGGCGTCGGCATGCTTGCGGCCGATGATGAAGTGGCTGAAACCCAGGTTCTGACGGTAGATGGCGTGCATCACGGCCTCGGCGGGGCCGCCGTAGTACATGCGCATGTCCAAGCCCACCAACTTCAGGTTGTCGTTCAGGTCCTGGTTGTGCTCGTTCCAAAGGGCCTCGTCCTTGTCGCCCTCACCCAGCAAACGGTTGTTCACGAGGGTCACATAGGTCTCCATGCGCGTCGCTGCGGGCACGTCATCGCCCTTGAGCTGGCCCACGAGCGGGTTCAGGACCACGCCGGTGCGCTTGCCGTTGGCGCGCAGGATGGTCTCGGCGCCGTACACCAGTGCGTACTCGTGGGCGCGGTGCAGGGGATTGCGGGTCTGGAAAGCGATGGACTGTTCCCAGCCCTGCTCGGCCACGAGGGCGCGCGTCTGGGCCGGGCTCATGACGTACTCGGCAAAGGAACGAGTGTCCTGCCCGGGGACGAGCCGGATGGTCCCGCCGACGAGCTTGGTGCGTTCGTCAGCAGACCAGAGCCTAGCGCCGGGGTGGTCCGTGCGATCCGTGCGATAGACGGCTTTGATGAACGCGTCCTTGTCCCAGTCGAAGACCGAGTCCACTTCCAAGGTGCCGAAGGCGACACCCGCGTGGACCAAGCTGATCTTGGCCCCCGCTTCACAGGTGGCGGCTTCAGCATCGGTCACAGGCAAAATGATCGGAATGGTCCATGCCCAGTCGCTGCCTCCGCGTTCGATGGCACCCTTGGCCAGGACATCGTTGTAGTCCTTCTGCCCCATGGGTCCCTCGAGCGGACTCAGCGTGCCGTCAGCGATGCGGTACAAAGTGGTGTGATCCACATCTTGAACCTCCACCGTTGAGAGGCCGGTCTCGCTCGCGGCGGACGGGTCGATGCGGTTGACGAGCTCGGAGAGGCCGCCATGGACGGGGGAGATGTTGGAAACGGTGGAAGTCATGGGTCGGAAAGAGGGTTCGAATATGAAAGGGGGGACAGGTCGGCCTAGGGCGAAGACTTAGAGGTAGCCCAGGTTTTTGAGCTTGCGTTTGACGTCGTCGAGCTCGTGTTGAGTGAACTCGGGATCGGCGTGCTCGGCCTCCGCCTCACCCATCAGGTCGCGCAGCACGTAGACGATGAAGTCCGTGGGCGAGTCAAAGCCCGACTCCTCCACCACCTGCTGGATCTTCCTGTACAGGGGGCGGGGGATCTTGATCGTGACCTTGGACTCGCGCATGGCTGATACAGGGGCCTGGGCCCCGGGGGGTGCGGTGGTAGCGGCAGGGCCGGGAGGCTCCAATCGCACTCTCGACGCACTCAGATCGTACTCCGATTAGAGTGTTGCTGGAGTGCGATGGGAGTGTTTTAGTATCCACGACCCTAAGTCCTTATCCAAAAAGGGCTTGGAACGTGGAAAAATAGGCCATAGCTTGCTGCGATCTCGATTTGGAACATCCTACAGGTGGCCAGGTCTCAAAATGGGGCTCCTGAGGGCTCTCCAGCTACTGCCAGAGCTCCGATTCAGCCGAAAAGCCACCGGTCGCTGGGCCGGGTAGACTGCCGGTCTTACGAGAGACGAAACACCGCCAACCCTGCGGCCGCCCCACGTATCTCTACAGCAACCCGTCGTGGGCCACCCTGCCTCCCCCCAGCTCCAACTTGATCATGCGTACGCAACACTTCCTCATCCTGGCCGCAGCCCTGTCCTTGCCCCTGATTTTCACCGCCTGCACGGACGAGAGTGATCCGAAAGAAGGTGGCTACGAGGCCATGCAGAACGGGGACCACGCCACCGCTGCCAGCGCTTTCAAGGCCGCTCTCGAAGGCACGGATGCCAGTGCTCCCGACTACACCGAACTGCGGCTCGCCCGATGTGAGGCGCTCGCTTTTGTGAACGGCGATGAATCCGAGGCGGAGTTCAAGAGCCTATGTGAAGAGCAGTCGGAGCTCGATTCGAAGCAATACGCGCTCATTGGCCGTTCGTTGCTGGAAGCTGAAGCAACGGCCAACGCCGCACGAGTCGTGGATATGGGACTCACGGCCCACCCGGACGACGCGAAACTCACGGCGCTCATGGACAAGGTGATGGTTGCAGCTGCCGAGGCTGCTGACGGCGAGGACTCCGACGCGATGGATGCTCTGAAGGGCATGGGATACCTCGGAGGAGATTGATCCTCAATTTCCCTCGATTGCTCCCAACCCTGGCATTGTCCAGGGCGTAGACGGGGGCAGCCAATCGAGAGACGACCGCGAACAAACAACCGCCGGGTGCTGAAGCACACCCGGCGGTTGTCGTTTGTGGCTTGGGAGCGGACTCTGGAGGCGCGCTACTTCCCAATCAGGAAGTGGGCGATGTCCCCTTCCCGCATGACGTAGTCCCGACCCTCGACGCGCAGCTTGCCGGCCGCCTTGACCGCGGCTTCCGTCTCATGGGCCACGAGATCGTCCACGGAATAGACTTCGGCGCGGATGTAGCCCTTCTCGAAGTCCGTGTGGATGACGCCGGCAGCTGTGGGTCCGGTGTCGCCAGCGAGGATGTTCCAGGCCCGGATCTCCTTCTCGCCGGCGGTGAAGAAGGTCTGCATGCCCAGGAGCACGTAGGCGTGCTGGATCAGTCGCTGCAGCCCCGACTCTCCAAGGCCCATCTCCTCCAGGAACAGGGCGCGTTCCTCGGGGTCCATCTGGGAGAGCTCCCCCTCAATGTCCCCGCACAGGGCAACCACTTCGGCGCCCGTGCGCGCAGCGTACTCCGCCACGGCCTGCGCCTCGGCGGATTCGCCCTGCATGTCGTCGTCGCTGACGTTGGCGACAAAGAGCACGGGCTTCATCGTCATCAGGAACATGGGCTTCAGCAGGGCGCGCTCTGTTTCGGTCCAGTCCAAGGCCCGCAATTGGGTGCCTTTCTCCAGAGCGGATTGAGCGCGCTCGAAAAGCTCTTTTTGCGCGATGCTCTCTTTGTCTCCGCTGCGAGCTTTCTTCGAGACGCGCTCCACGTTGCGGGACACGGTGTCCAAGTCGGCCAGGGCGAGCTCTAGCTCGATCACCTCGATGTCTCGCACGGGCTCCACGTCCCCATGCACGTGTACCACGTCGCCCTTGGTGAAGCACCGCACCACGTGGGCAATAGCATCCACTTCCTTGATGTTGGCCAGGAACTTGTTGCCCAGCCCCTCACCCTTGGAGGCACCGGCCACCAGGCCAGCGATGTCGACCATCTTCAGGCTGGCAGGCAACACACGGTCGGTCTGGATGTAATTGTGGATCACCTCTAGGCGCGCGTCTGGCACATCCACGATGCCTACGTTGGGCTCGATGGTGCAGAACGGGTAGTTCGCGCTCTCGGCACCGGCAGCGGTGACGGCATTGAAGATGGTGGACTTGCCGACGTTGGGCAGTCCGACGATTCCGCAGGCGAGGCTCATAACAGGGGGCTATCGGGTCTGGGGCGGGGTTTGAGGGCGAACATTCTAGCCGCCCGGCCTGGACGCGCCCCCCTGCGGGCCCGAATCCCCTAGCGGATCAATCTGCGAGGGTGAGCGGTATGCGCACATCAAAGGCGCGGCCCGGGTCGCCCAAGGCACGGCCCCGCACCCAGGTTGCGAAGTCCGGCTGAGGCACACCCTCAAAGACCTTGACCCCGTTCGCGAACACGGTCACCTCGTCCTGCATGTCGACAAGGGCGTCGGAGAGCAACACGCACAGCCCCTTGCCCTGCGTGCGCTCGAGCCGCACGTCGATCGTTCCGCGCGCGCGGTCTACTTGAGCCACGATCGTGCCCCGAACCTCGGCTCCCCCCTCCCACAGCAGCCAGTGGAACTGCTCTTTCCAGTCCACGCGAGGCTGCCAGACGATGTAGCTTGGAGCTGGCTGGCGCACATAGCCTTCGATCTTTTCCAAGAGGGCGCCCACACCAGCGGCAGGCAGTCCATGGCCCCTGTCGTCGACTTCCCAATACTCGAAGTGCTCGTATCCGCCCCAGCGATCCTTGGCCGTTTTCAGATCGCGCACAGCCGCCTGATTGGCCTCGGGACCCACCTTCGGATCGTCCGTGCTCTGGAACACACACATGGGCGTATTGCGCAGGTTGGGGATCACACCACTCTGAACGCGAATCGTGCCGCGGCTTCGGTTCTGTACGAAGGAGGGTGCCCCGGCCGACGGCAATAGCGCCGAGAAGCGGTCCGCATGATCAGCACCCACGACCCAGGATCCGTACCCACCCATCGAGTGGCCCCCGAGGAACACATGGTTCGAGTCGATGTCGAAAGTGACGAGGGCTCGATCGATCAACGAGAGCACCCACTCTTCGGTTCCCGAGGTTGTCCAGCCTAGCTCCGTCTTCTCCAGCACCTCGGGGAAGACGCCGAGCCACCCGCGTTCGCTCAGAGCCTGCTCATACATGCCGCGCGAAGAAGATGCGTCCCCGCTGCCAACGCCACCACCGTGCAGGCCCACAAACAGGGCCTTGGGCCGCTTCATCTGACCTGCCAAGAAGTAGCGGCCACTCGCATCGTCGATGTCGAAGTACTCACCGGCCTTCAGGGGCAGGCGTGGCAGTGATTTGGCTTGCTTGGCAAAGAAAGAATCCCAGCGCTTCAATTCGCGGCGGTTGGGGAATGGAACCTCATCCAAAGACTTGAGCAGCTCCAGCCCGCGCGCGCGAGCCTCGCGGGAGTACCTGTCGAGGGCCAGGTACTCAACGACGATGGCCTCCTGTTGCTTGCGGTCCAGCGGGTCTTCGCAAGCGGCGGGCGTTGGATGGAGAACGAAGCAGAGGGAGGCGAGCAGCATGACCCCATTCTCAATCCGGCCAGCGATTTCACAAGGCGCAACCGCGTTCGGGTGCGGGTTTTAGCACTACACGCCCTAGTGCTAACCAGGCGCTCTGGGGCACCGTGGAAAGCCCTGGAGCGGGGGACCTGAACCCAAACCGAACGGGATCGCCAGTTGGGCTTGGATTGAGCCGAAGAGGACCCTCTCCACCCCTCTCCCGCAGGGGCTATAATCGGATTGAGCCATGCGCGACTCTTCTCTTGTGTCCATCCTTCTGACCCTAGTTCTTGTGGGGTTGGGTACCTCGGCCCTGCACGCCCAGGGTCCGGGAGTTCAGCGGCTTGCGGATGACGAAGCCGTGGAAGTCAGCATGGCCAAGCTGACCTCGATCAACTACCGCAGGGGCAAGGCACTGCCGAAAGAGGTCGAAGAGCTGGATGGTCAACTGGTACGCATCGAGGGCTATATGGCAATGGGCACATTGGAAGGAGTCGACACGTTTGAGTTCGTGCCCGAGTCCTGCGAATGCGGGCGTTCCAAGGTGCAGCACTTCATCGATGTGACCATCGAAGAAGGCGTGACCACTTTCCGCCCGGGACGCTTCTACCTTGAAGGTGTCTTGAGCGTCGGTGAGTTTGAAGAGGACGGATTCGTTGTCAGTCTCTATCGACTGACGGTCCCCACTTTCGACGACGAAGAGTAGGGGCGCCTGTGAGTGCGACGCCGGTCGTGGGAGTCCTGCTGGGCATCGCGCTAAGTCTCGCTCCAGGCCTGCCCACTAGCCATCCGCTCGAGCCCCAGGACCTCGAGCAACTTATCCGTGCCGCGCGCACGGGCCGTCCAGTGATCCGCCCCCAGGCCGCCCGCCGCATCCTGCGCCTCTGGTCCCAGGCCGAACGATCAGATCGGGCGGGAATTATTGAGCGCCTGCGTGAGGAGACGGGCGACTCCCCCCAGACCCTGGCCCTGGCGGGGCCGGCGTTAATCGAGGTGCTGGGAGAGTTCGAGGACGAAAACCTGCGCAGCTTGTTATGGCGCGCCTTTGACGACACCGACTTTCCCTGGCGGCCCTACGGTGCGCGCTCCCTGGCAGTTCACGCGAAGGTCGAAGAGGCGCAGCGCTTCATCAGCGCCCTGACCGACGCTATTGCCCCCGTGCGCGTGGCCGCGCTGACCGCCCTCTCCAACTTGGGCCAAGCCCAGCACGCCAGTGCCGTACGCCCCCTGCTTAACGATGAGGATGGAAGAGTGCGGCGGGCTGCAGCGAATCTTCTCGCAGACTGGAATGAACCCTCTGCCCTGTGGTGGCTGTACGAGGAGTTGTTGCGCACCGACCGCTTCTTCGATCGCCCCACCGGTGAACAAGCGCGCTACCAAGCATGGAGCTTGCTGTCGCCACGACTAGTCGAATTGCCGGGCGGTGTTGCGCACGACCCAGGCCTGGATCCGGTCAGCCCGGCTAGCGCCGCTTCACTAGCTGCAGTGCGGGCACGCCTCGATGAGTTGAAGGCAGGCAAGCGACCTGAGATCCCTGCTCGGGTCCGAGCCGGGGGCAAGACGCCCACCGAGCTCCTGGGACTGGAACTGAGGTCATGTCGCAGGGGAGAGGTCTTCCTGCGCTGGACGGAGAATGACTTGCTGTTGGTGGGCCAAGGCAATCCCGCCGAGTTGCGGTTGCCGCGGGGATCAGTGGAGACGCTGTTGGCCACGACCTCCCAGGCCCGAGCGGGGCTCAGCGACAAACGCTTGTTTGGAGCTCCAGGCTGCGACATGGAGCAGTTTCACTTTCGCTCTGGTCAAACCCTAGCCGCGACTCAGTGGATCGTCTCCTGCGGCCCGGAGACGGTGCCCAACCTGCGGCCGCCGGGGTTGAATTCCATAGGCTTGGCCTTGCTGGACGCAATTCCCGAGATCTCGACCGAACAAGTGACGGCGGATCCGCGCCTGGCTCACCTTCGCGAGCGCACGCGCGCTGCCCTGCTGGCGATCGGCGGCGACCTGGACTAGAGCTCTTTGGTGACCGACGTGCCGGACAGATGGAAACATCCGGCCGCGTAGCCCGCCTCGTCTTCGATGCCCTCGATCTTGAATGTCCCGGTCACGATGACGGGGATATAGGGGAAGTACTCGGCACCCTCGTCTTCCATGATCACGTTGATCCACTCGTCGGGCTGGGGTGAGCCCCCAAAGCAGCAGCCGAGCAGATCGCGCACCAACATGAACTCGGGCACAGTGGTGTCCTTCCACTCGAGCGGAATCATGTACCCGACAATCGCGACGACCTCTCCGTCATTGCGCTTGATGCGGTCGGGGAACTCGAACTCTCCATCCTTGTAGTCCTCGGGATAGAGCAGGGAATCGAGGATGTCCTCCATGGCAATGTCCTGCATCGAGAGGTCAGACCAAGAGAGGGGGGTGACCCCATCAAGGGCCTTGCCCGTGCGGGACGAATCGATCTTCGCCATCCCGGTTGAATCGACTCCATCCAGTCCCGCAGCCACAGCGTCTATCGCCTGCGAGGATGCGTTCGGCCCGCCGATGGTTTCATCCGTCTCGCCGGGCTGCTCGACAACCACGGCGTCGAGCGGGGCGCCGCGTTCGATGGGCGTCTCGGGGGCAGTCGTGCCTGGTTCCGCGCCTTGGGCCACACTGTCGGTGCCGCAGGAAGACAGGATCGCCAACAGAAAGAGGGCAGGACCGGCTGAGTTGGTCAGGTGCATGTCTATTGACCGCCGTGGGAATAGGAAATCGGGACGGAAGAGAATGAGGTGCCGAGAACTTCGAGTTGCTGCACCACAGCTTCAAACCCCTGGGCGCCCTTGAGTCGATCGTCTTGGCCCGAGAACTCTGAGCAGTCACCCACCGTCTCTCCGGTCAGGGTGCTGGCCTGTGCGGCCAGGGTGAAGTCGAAGGTCTCTGCGCCAAGGGTCAGTGAGAGCTGAATGCTGGCTTGGGTCAGGCGCGCCGGGGACTCGGCGTGGCCATCCATGAAGTAGAGGTGCAACTCGCCCGCCCCGAAGTCAGGAACCACTTCCATTTGGGCGTAGTGCTCGCCCAGCTCCACGAGCTGACCGCCTACTTCGGCACGGGGTGCGGCGTGCTGGTGTTCGTCCGTATTCTCGGCGTGTTCGTGTCCGTCTTCGTCGCCGTGGTGCTCGTGGTCTCCGTTACACCCGGGCAGGAGGAGGGCCGTTGTCGCGATCAGGAGTGAGGAAAGGAAACGCATGGGATTAAAGGTCATCAGGCCCGGGCAAGGACGCTGGCCACGTCCGTGGAATAGGCTTTGAGTGCCGGGAGCACCCCGGCGAGCACGCCCACCGCGACCATGACCACCGGGGTCCAGTAAAGGGAAGAGTGCACAGCGCTCAGGTCGAGCACCACACCCGTCCGCTCGAGCACGATGGTCCGCGCCACGACGAGGATCCCATAGTACACGAGATACCCTCCCAGGGCTCCGAGGGCTGCGATCGACCCCGCCTCGAGCACAATGACGCCAAAGACAGTTCCCTTACGCGCACCTAGGGAACGCAAGATCGCGAATTCCCGCCTGCGCTCATTCATGGCGTTGTAGAGGCTCGCGAGCAGGGAGCCGCCAGCAACAGCGACAACGAGATAGGCCACGAGTTCCAAGATGCGATTCATCCAGCCGAGCTTATTCATGAGATCCAGCATGACCTGAGCAATGGGCCAGGCGAGTGTGGCTGCCTTGCCTTGCCGGTTGATCTGTGTCTGCAGGAAGTAGCCGGCTTGCTTGGTGGAAAACTTGAGCATGACCGCGCTGACTTCTTTGTGCTTGTCTGGAATGGCCACGCCCGGCTCCGCCTCGAACACCTCGCCGTCCTCCCCGCGCAAGACGTGACCACCCATGCGGTAGACGCCCTCGATGGGAATCCAAATCACGCGATCGGACGGCGTGTTCGTGGGTTCCAGCACGCCAATGACGCGATAGAGCTCGGCGTGTTTGACCGTTGAGCGAGCGTCAACTCCATGATACGGGTTGAGTTCGTCCCCTAGCTTCAATCCCAATTCACGCGCGGCTGTGGCACCGATCACTGCTTCGCGCCGGGTGGGATCAAACACGAGGCCTGGCGCGACTACGGTGTAGCGCTTGCCCTCTTGGTACTCGAAGTCCGTGAACAGCTCCGTGGTCGTGCCCACGATGCGGTAGCCCTTGTAGTTGTCCCCCACCGCGTAGGGCACCGCAAGCGCGACGCGCGGGTCGGCTTTGATCTCCTGGTACATGGACCAGGGGATGTTCCCTGGTGAAGTTTCCAGGTGATAGATGGTGTTCATGACCAGCTGCAACGCGCTGCCTCGGGCTCCAAGCACAGCGTCGAAACCGATCTTGCCCCCCGAGAACGCACGTGTGCTTTGGGTGGAGATGCTGAACACCGCCATCACCAGGCCGCTCGCCAAGGCAGCGGACATGGCGGTGACCACCGTGGAGAGCACGTGCCGGCGCATTGAGTGCCGCACGATCATGAATAGGGATCGGGGACCCGTCATGATCGAATGCCCTGCGCACTCATTGCTTGATTCAACTCTGTGAAGTTCAGTGTCTTGTCAAAGGCGTCCAAGATCATGGGATCATGACTCACCAGCAAGAGAGACGCCCCTTGTTCGACGCACAACTCGCGGATCATGACGAGGGCCTCTTGCGCGTGCACAGGGTCCAGGTTTCCGGTCGGCTCATCAGCAAGGACGAGCCGCGGTCGATTTGCGAGAGCCCGAGCCAGAGCGACCCGCTGCTGTTGCCCCACGGAGAGTTGACTTGGTCGGTGCTTTTCTTTGCCCGCCAGGCCCAGTCGTTCAAGCAATGCGTAGGCCCAGTCTCGGTCGGGGCCGGGCCCGAAGAGCATTCCGAGCAGGACATTCTCAAGTGCTGTGTAGCCCTCCAACAGGTTGAACGTCTGGAATACGTAGCCCATCTCCCGGGCGCGCAATGCGTCGCGCTCTCCCTCCCCGAGCAGGGACAAGTCCAGGCCGTCGAATGCGACTGCGCCGGTATCGGCACGCAGGATGCCGGCGACGATGTTCAGAAATGTCGTCTTGCCGCAGCCGCTCGTGCCGGCCAGCGCCAGTTGCTTGCACGCATCGAGTTCGAACTTGGGGATATCCAAGATCAACTGTGAGCGCCCATCGGGGTCCACGTAGCTCTTGGTCAGGTCTGTGAGTTCAAGGAGGGCCATGGTTGGGTAGGGACTGGCGCGACACCATACTCTCTGCGAGCCCTATCGGAGCTCCGTGTCGCGGGTCATCTGCTCCTGGGCCGAAGCTCAAGCCTAGCGCTTACATCCCGCCCCCTGGATTACCCAGGGCGTGCTCAGTCAGCTCCTTGACCAGGTGTTCGTAGGCGTCGTCTACGGAATCGGTGCTGAAGAACAGGTCTGTGTCTTCGGGACTGATCGTCCCGTAGCGAGCCATGGGCTCGAAGTGCAGGACCTCGTCCCAGAAACTGGTCCCGAACAGCACGATCGGGAGCTTCTTCTTGATCTTCAGTGTCTGGATGAGCGTCAGCACTTCCATGAACTCGTCGAGCGTCCCGAAGCCCCCAGGGAAGACGATCATCGCCTTGGCCAGATAGGAGAACCAAAACTTGCGCATGAAGAAGTAGTGGAACTCGAAAGACAAGCGGTGGGTGATGTAGGGGTTGTCACTCTGCTCGAAAGGCAGGGAGATGTTGAGGCCGATGTTCTCACCCTTTGCCTCCGATGCTCCTCGGTTGGCAGCTTCCATGATGCCCGGCCCGCCGCCGGAGCAAATCACGAACCGCCGCCTGGAACCCTCAAGGCTCTTGGACCAGGTTGTCAAACGTGCAGATAACTCTCGGGCCGCCTCGTAGAAGCGTGACATCTCGAGATCGCGTTGGGCGAGCTTCAAGTCACCGTCTCCTTCTTCGGCGGCTTTCACGCGAGCCTGCGCTTCCTCGCGCGAGGGGATGCGCGCGGATCCGAAGACGACAATGGTGTCCTCTACATTCAGTTCCTCGAAGCGCGATTCCGGTTCGAGGTACTCGGCAAGAATGCGCAACGGACGTCCGTCGGAGCTGCCTACGAACTTCTCATTCCTGTAGGCCTTCACGGCCCGATAGCGGCTATTTGACATGGGCTTATTGGGCCTCTCGGGAGAGGGCGACGCCAGGGTCAGTTCCCGCTTTCCTCGCAACTTGTCGAATTCGCTGCCGGGGTTCGATTACCCAGACTCGTCCTTGCAAGACCCCGCTCTAGCTCAGCCCCGGACCCTCATCTTCCATACGTTTGCGCCGCTCGCGTAACTTGCGCTGCGCGGCGTCAAACAGGTCATCGAGATCCCCCTCGCGAGTCTTCTCCTTGCCCAACGCATCCTCGAACTGATCGCGCCCGCGCTCGCCCCGGTCGGACACGGTCTGCTGCGCCGAGTCCCAACGCCCTTCGTCCAAGACGGCCTTACCCGTCTCATCTACCTGACTGGGCTTTGCGTGACGCATGACTTTTTGGGTCAGCACGTCCACCTGCAAAACGGCCTCGCAGCAGGGGCAGGTCACTTCAATCTGTTTCATGCTCAAACCTCTTCACTTGCCAATCGAGACTCGGGGATCGCGCTTGCAAGAGCGCTGTAAGGGCCCCAGAAGCGGAGTCCTTGAAAAAGCTACGAAACCCGGCATTGCTCCGTAGGTAGTTTCAACCCCACAAACTCCTGGATTTTCATGGCGTGGAACCATCGCTATTGAGGCCTAGGATAGCTCCCGAACATGAATCACGGAGAGATCATCCCCACGCTCTTGGCTGCTCGCGCACCCGCAGACCCCGCACGTCGGCGGGATCGTATCTTGGGCGTTCTGCTTTGGATGGGCTTCCTGGCCCTCCTATTCGGCCGCTAGACCGCGCCTGTTCGCGTTAGCTAGCGGCGCGGGTTCGAATCCGGGCCCACACCCCTGGCTTGCACCAGGGACGTTGGCACCAGACGGTTGCTCGGCTCAGCGGGAGCGGACGTCCTGCAAACGCTTGGAGTAGCGCTCGTAGAGGCGTGACTGTTTGTCATCACCCAGGTCCACTTCACGGCCGCCGATGAACAGGTATTGCGCCGCAGCATCAATCTCGAGCAGATGCCCTGTGGTGACCACAACGTCTGCCACCTTGCCCGCCTTCAGGCTGCCGACACTGTCTTCGATGCCGAGGAGCTGTGCCGGATACCAGGTCACCGAGCGCACCGCCTCTTCCAGCGGAAGCCCGAAGGCAGCAGCCTTGGCGGCTTGGAAAGGCAGGTTGCGCTCGTTCTCGGAGTCGTTCGTTGTAATCGCGAAGGGCACCCCGGCGCGCTGCAGGACCGCTGCATTGGCAAAGGCGGAGTCGTAGGGGTCGTAGGAACTGGAGGGAATGCCCCAAACCTTCTCAACCACGACGGGCATTCCAGTCTCGGCCAGCACTGAAGCCACCTTCCAGGCCTCGCGCCCACCGTAGATCAGGCCATCCAGTTCGCGCTCAGCGGCGAACTCAGCCGCGGAGAGGATTGTCTGTGCGTTGCTCGCGTGCAGAGCCACAGGTTTTTCCCCGCGCGCGAATGGAACTAGCGCATCGAGTCGAGCATCCCACACGGGTGCGGGTTGGCCAGCCTCCGCCGCTCCATCACGCCGACGCCCGTAATCGAGGGCCTCGTCGAAGAGCTCGTGCAAAGCCTTGACCGCCTCGTTGTCCGCGCCGCGCGATCCGCCAGCTTCCTCGGCCGGGGCCGGCATAAAGGCACCGGAGGTGAAGCAGTCGTATTCGCCGTGCTCGTGTCCGCAAATGTTGTCATGGATGTGTTCCGTCCCGATCTCCTCTGCCTGGTTGTCGCGGTCCACGTTGGAGATGCGCGGGAAGCTGACATGCAACATGTCGCGGTCCACTTTCAGCATTTCCTCCCAAGTGAAACCATCGAGCTGCAAGATTGCCGACTGACCCAGGACCGGCCCACGGCCCCTGGGGGCTGTCTGCACGCGGGTGATCCCGTTGTGGCGCGTGACCCCGATGTGGGCCGACTCGGCGTGGATCGCGGCCGTGACGCGTAGGTCAGGCTGATTGCCGCCGATTTCGCTTGTGTCGTCGGTTGCCTTGACCGCGCCGATCTCATGCAAACCAACCGAGCTGTCGAGAGAAATCATGCCGGGCCAAACGTGCATGCCTGTCACATCGATGACGCGAGCGCCTTCGATCTGATTCCAATTGGCCTCGACAGCCACGATGCGGTCGCCCTGCATGACAAGGCTACCGCCCTCGATCACTCCGTCCGTAACGGTGTGGATGGTTCCTCCGGCCAGGATCGTCAACGCTCCCGAGAGCCCACTGGGAATCTGCCGCGCGGGCTCCTCGATCGAACTGACCGTTCCGGGATTCGAATCCAGTCCAAAGGCGTCCCGACGCTGAAACTGCAGTTCGCCCTCGACCATGGTCCATTCCACGCGCGAGAGGCTGGAGAGAGGATCGCCATTCAGGAGAACCAAGTCGGCGTCCTTGCCCACTTCGATGGAGCCCAGGCGGTCTCCCAGTCCAAGCTGCAGAGCGCCGTTCAACGTGACCAATTTCAGAGCTTCCACGCGGTCCATTCCCGCGTAGCGCACAGACTTGGCCGCTTCTTCAAAGAGCCGCCGCATCATCTCGCCCGAATCCGAGTTGATGGAGGTCAACACCCCCGCCTTGTTCATCAGGTGCGGGCCTTGGGGAATCGCGTCGTAGGCCTCGACCTTGTAGCCCCACCAGTCCGCGAAGGCCGAACCCGGCACACCCGCCAGCGCCATCTCGTGGGCCACCTTGTAGCCCTCGAGCACATGCTGCAGGGTGCCGATGCGGAAACCAAACTGCTGCGCCGTACGGATCAGCATCAAGATCTCGTCCGCGCGGTAGCAGTGGGAGTGGACGATCACGTCCTGGGACAAGATGTCCGCCAAGACTTCCAGTCGCAGGTCGCGGCGAACGGGGGCGGGATCGGCTCCAGCGGCTTTGCTTGCCACGTAGCCGTCGACCTGTCCCTGATATTCGCGCGCACGCTCGAAAGCGCGCTGGTAAAGAGCTTCGATGCCCATGCGCGTGGCAGGGAATCGGCCGCCGCTCCCCCAATTGGAGCGCTTGGGGTTTTCGCCCAGAGCGAACTTGATGCCCTGTTCGGCATCGGCGATGAGCAGCTCGTCGGCCGTCGCGCCCCAGCGCAATTTCAACACAGCGTCCCGACCACCGATCGCATTGGCGGAGCCGTGCAGCAAACGAATCGTGGTCACTCCACCGGCCAACGCCCGATAGATCGAGACATCGTCCGCATTGACCACATCACGCATGGTGACTTCAGCGGTGATCGAGACGGTGCCCTCATTGACACCCCTGTCGATCGCGATGTGGGAGTGGGTGTCGACCACACCTGGCGCCAGATGCATGCCGTCCAGATCGACGACCATGGCCCCCTGCGGTGAGTCGACAGGCTCGCCCTCGGTGACGACCGAACGGATCTTGCCCCCCTGAACCACCACTGTGCCCTTGAAGGCCGGCCGCACTGCGGTGTGAATCGTGGCGTTGCGCAAGACCACCACGTCGCCAAAATCAAGCTCAGGCACCCGGTTGGCGTCCGTCTCAAGCGGGTGGTCTTGCCCCGCGAAGGCAACTGGGGCGCCGAGAGCGACTCCGGCCAGAAGCAATGAAGTGGGGAGGATTCGCTGTAGGTACATGATTGAGTTCATCACTGGACACCTCCTTGTCCTGCGTCGGGCGTTCGCTCCGCCGTGACTTCCATTTCGATTTCCTGACCGCCGACACTCAGGGTCCCGGTGCCACTGAATGAATCGCCCTTGATCTTGCCTTCCACCACAAGGTCGGCCTGCGTCCCGCCCATGTCGATCGTGAAGATCAACTCGACGTCGTGTCCAGAAACGGTTCCGCGAACGGCAACCTCCTCTTCCTCACCACCCGAGGTTTCGGCCAAGAGAGCGGTGCCCTTGATGGCGCCCTCTTCGTCCATGGACAAGGTCGCGCTGCCGCCCCCGCCTTGTTCTGTTCCCATAGCAATCGTCCAAGATCCGGTGAGGTCCACACCCTCTGCCGGGCCGTCTCCGGCGCCACCTTTCTTGAGTTCGAATTCCTGTGGAAAGCCGTCAACGAACGACCACACAACTTGTGCGTCCTCGTCGGTCGGATCGCCACTCCAGAGTGAGAGGGTGGCCGAGAGCCCGGGTGTCAACCGACCGAATTCCCCATCGACGCCGAGCCACTCGGCCGCCGAAGAGGTCAGGGTCGCCTGAACCAAGTCCGCTGGGTACCCCACCTCGACCAGGGTGCGCAGTGAATCGAGCAACTCCGAGGCCTTGCGCGATCCGGTCCCGAAGAAAACTTGCACACCAGCTTCTTGCAGCCGCAGGGCGTTGTCCCGGCGTTCAACCCAGAGGCGTCGTTTCTCGCGCTGAATGCCCTCGGGCTCGTGGTAGTCGTAGTCGATGCCCGCGGGTCCCTCTTCGACTTCTTCGGCGCCCTCCTCCTCCTCGGGAGCGTCAGCAGCCTCACCCCCTTCGTCTTCCTCCTCATTCTCCTCATCTACGGCGTCGGGATCCTTCTCCTCCTTGCCCCAATCCAGGTCGAGCACGACGGGGATCTCGCGCTCGGCCAACTCCGCAGCAGCCTTCCAGGCCTCAGCACCGCCGGCGATGGCGATCTTGAATCCGAATTCGTCCGACAGCCGGATCCAGCGCCGGATATCCCGTGCTGACGTCGCCTCACACAACAGGACTTCTTCGCCGTCGAGGATGCGGGCGCCGACGACCAGGTCGCGGTCCCAAGCCGGGCGCGGTCCGGCCTTGCCTGCCTCGCGCCGTGCCCCGAGTTCAAAGTTGTACTGGGTGTCGTAAAAGAACTGGCGCAATTGCGCGTGGAAGCCCATCAGCGTGTTCGGGTATCCCGAACCGCTGGCGCGGAAGGCCGCGTGCTGCAGCACGCCAGACCGGATGACAACATCCCGGCGGGCGGCGTCGAGCAAGAGGGTCAATGCACTGTGTCCCGCCAGGATCTCCCCCGAGGGTGCACTCAAGAGCACCCCAAACCCGGCCTTGCGATGGCCCTCAACACCACCCGCATCCAATGCGTAGACGTCGGCCGCCTCGAACGCAGGTTGGATTCCCTTGCGGTTCGCCAAGCGCATGTCCGCCAACACGTTGGCGCCTTCCGAGGCGGGCCGGTCCTGCTCGATCACCGGCGAAGGGGTCTCACATCCGGTTTGAGTCCACGCGTCAAGAAAAGCAGGCAACGCCAGCAGGCCCTCCGCATCAATCTCCAGCATGTCGGCGGGAATCTCCGCATCGGCGGACTGGATGGCCTCGATGCGTCCGCCCCTCAAGAGGATCGTATGGAGTGCGGCATCGTCACCGGATTCCAATCGCACACCGCGCAGGGCGTGGGGCTTGGAGGTGGCGCCTCGGTTTTGAGCGGGAACGAGTTGTGCGGTCAGGGCCACGAGGGCCGTTCCGAACAGCAGGCGGACGGCAAGGGGAGAACGCTGAAGCATGGGCGATGCAGGCTAGGGGGAAATGGGTGGCCCATTGTGCGGGGGCCCGGCGGAACCGAAAGGTCCCAAACTTGTCTGATTTGGGTAGGGGTCCGGACGCGCTACAGTCCGCGGATCCACTCGGGTGCAAAATGGGCCTCGTCGGGGCGGGCAATGACACCCTCCAAATACCCAACAAGCGCCTCTTGTTCCTTGGGCAGGTTGCCTTTCAGCGCCAGGTAGTTGCTGGCGTGGTTTGAGCGGAAGACCGAACCCCGGACTTTCAAGTGGTCCAAAAATTCCTTGAGTTCGCAGGCCAACTCAACGGGGCTGAGCTCGTCCACCTTCCCGGCCAGGTGGTCGTCCCACAGGGGGGTACCTTCCACCGGAGTCATAACCAGGGTGCTGATGAATCGAGGGTTGATGGCGTTGACCACGTCGGCTGAATGGCGCGCGTGACGCAAGGAGGCTTCGCGCCCCCCGGCTCCGAGCAGGATCATGGTCGATAGCTTCACGCCCGCCTCGTGAGCCTTGTTCGCCACGCGCACCATTTCCCTGGCGTCCACGCCCTTGTCGAGGTCTCTCAACACCTGATCATCGCCCGACTCGATGCCGAGGTAATAGAGGGTCAAACCCTTGGCGGCCAAGCGTTGCATCTCTTCCACGGTGCGCACGGCCAGGGACTGGGGCGAGGCGTAAACACTCACTCGTCGCAGGTCCGGAAAGGCCGCGTTCAACTCATCGAGTAGCGACTCCAGAAAGCGCGCCTTGGCCATCAGCGCATCCCCGTCCGCCAGGAACACCTTGCGCACCACTCCCATGTGGTCCCGTGCCCACGCGATTTCTTCCCGCAAGGCATCCAGTGACCGCACCCGAAAGCTCTTCTCGCGATACATCACGCAGAAGGTGCAGCGGTTGTAGCTGCAGCCCAGAGTGGCCTGGAGAATCAGGGAATGGGCCTCGCTGGGAGGGCGGTAGAGGGTGCCTTCGTACGGGATCACGGCCTGATTCTAGCTGCTTGGCGCACCCTCAATTGCCCCCGGCAGCCAACTCTTCCGTTCGGGGTAGAGTTTGGCCAAAAGGGCGCTAAACTCGTGCCCTCAATCCCCACAGGACCCCACGCACCCAGCTTCCCATGGTTACCTCAGAAGACGTCTACTCCGAACTCCGTCAGGTCTTTGACCCCGAAATCCCGGTCAACATCGTCGACCTCGGCCTCATCTACGAAGTGGGCGTAGAGGAAAGCGTCGTGCAGATCACCATGACGCTGACTTCCCAGTCATGCCCCAGCGCCCAGGAGATCCCGGCCATGATGAGTCGCCGGGTGGACAAGCTTGAAGGCGTCACCGAGACCAAGATCGAAGTGGTCTTCCAACCCCAGTGGTCACCGCAGCTGATCACTCCCGAGGGTCGCAAGATCCTGGGAATGGAAGACGAAGACGGCGAATAGCCGATCGCCGGGCCTCGAGACCGTCTACTGAATCACATCCATGCTGCCCGCCGGGCCGGGGGGCGGGGCGTCAGGATTCTTCTTCAACTCTTCGCGCCAGGAGATCATGCGCGCCTTCGCGCCTTCAGCCTCTGCGTCCTCGATGTAACCCATCGAGGCCATCGCGTCACCTTCTTCGCGCGCAATGACACTCTTGCGTTGGTAGAACATGGACAGGCTCGTGTGCGCAAACGCATCCTCAGGATCGAGCTCGCAAATGCGCTTGCCAATGACAATCGCATCGTCCACCTGACCGGCATGCATGAGGGCCATGGCTAGACCGTGCATGGCATCGGTCCACTCGGGAGCCCCCTCCAAGGCCTTGCGATGGCACTCCGCTGCTTCGGCGTGTCGGTCCTCCCCATAGAGCTTGAGCCCTTCGAGGTAATGCTGCTGTGCTTGATCAGATACGTCGGTCATGGTCGGGTGCTGGAGAGCGGGGATCGAGAGTCTACACGACCTTCTCGCGAGTCAGTAGCGCGGGGTGTTTCTCGTGCCAATTGCGGAGCCGTATGCCACGCCGCGGCATGCTGAAAGGACAGTAGGAACAAGGCGCAATGGCGAGGTCCGGAGCCCATGCTGCCTGCTGCACTGGAGTTCATCCCCATGGTGCATGAGACGCGAACCGATGAAGCGAGACGATACCCATCGGCACGCACCTGCCAGGAGTAGGAGTCGCGGTACTGGCCAGTGCCGACTTGGGAAAGCGGGTCTCCCGGCTCCAGGGCAGGGGTGCAATACCGCACATCTGGGTGTGCGATCTTGCACGCGCCCTATGGGCAGCGACTAGGGATGGGGTGGCAAGTGGTCGGGCACCCGATTAATGCCGCTCCAGAGGCTCTGGCTGGGTGGTGCCTGCCTTCTCAGGGAGGACGGGTGACCGGCACGGAGATTGCAATGCACCCTACGCCCCTGCCGCTTTAGGGCATTGCACACCGACCGGCCCTTCTTCTAGAGGCAATCGCGTGTAAGCGAGCAGAGTGGGTACGACTTGACTCCCGGCTCTATTGGCCCGTTCCGTGGTGGTGCCTCGCATGAAAGACTCGACTCGATGCCAGCTCTCCGTCGCTCACTCAGACCCCAACGGGCTAACGCTGAGAATGCTCCATTTTCTGGCACCGCTCATCGCCGTGCTGCTGATGTCGGATTGGGCTGGAGCCCAGGTCTCGGGAGGAGGAGATCGAGGAGCGGGAGCCGGGCGCGGAGTTGGAGGGGGAGGTGGATACAACTGCCCCGGAGGCGGCGGAAGCCGAGGGCGCGGAATCGTCCGTGGCCCGGGGGCTCCCCGTAGTGACGGCGGACAGGTCGCGCGCCCTCGAGGCCCCACCCTGCCCACGGGCGGGTACCCGGCCCTGCCCGCACCGGCCGCTGGTACACCGGCTGTTCACCCGGCGGGCCCCCTGCTGGACCCATTCACACTTAGCGGCCAAGAGATCGAGGACCTTACCGATTGGCGCATGTGGTGGGAGCTGAACCGTGATGCCTACCTCATCCTCGGTGAGCGGGGCGCGCGGCAGGACACTGCCGGAGGCGAATTCTATCTAGGTACGGGGCAGCGCCAGACGATTCGTGACCGGGGTCGCGCGACGCGCGACGACGTACTGTTGAATATCGTGCCTGCTCTGGCAACCGTCATCGAATCCGGAGGTTCGTACGATCTCGTGCGCGAGGCCATCGTCGCCCAAGCCAAGGCGGGCCGGCAAGAAACACACTTCGGCCTACCGTTCAGTCTGCGCCATTTCCTGTCCGAGAACGATCATCTTGTGATCAACCAGACCGCTGCTCTTGCCTTTGGGATCTTGGCTTCCGCCGAAGGCGTGGAAGACCTGCGCAGCTTGCTGGGCGACACCACTGCGGGCCGCAAGCTTGTGCGTGATGAGTTCGTCGATCCGGAACTGCGTGCCTTCGCCGCGTACGGTCTGGGCCTGGTGGGCCAGGCAGCCAGCAGCGACGATGTGCGTCACGAGATCGTGAGCGCCCTCGTGAAAACCTTCGAGGACCCCGAGATTTCCCCCGAACTGCAATCTGCGGTCGCGCTCGCCGTCGGCCTCGTACCCCTGGACCCAGCGCCCGCGGAGGCCTTTCTGTGCGTTTGCGGAGAATGCGAAGTTGGCGGCCCGGCGACTTCCCTCGAGGCACAGGTCACTTGGCTGATGCGATCTTTCACTGCGGAGCGCGGCCTGGCGGAGACGGTTCGCGCCCAGATCGCGACGAGCCTGGCTCGACTCATCTCTCATCGTCCCTCCCAAGTCGATCCATTCCTAAAGGAAGGCGTGACCGAAACTCTGGTGCACGCCCTGGAACAGAATCAGCGGCAGTCGGAAGTGGTCAAGGAGAGTGCCGTTCTGGCGTTGGGAATGATCGGTGACGCGGACCTGGACCCCGTCGATCAGTGGGTGCGGTTGGCCCTTGGCCGTTCGGCTTGCACAGGCAAGCCGCTCGAACGGCGTTTTGCACTGATCAGTTTGGCCCTCGCGGGGTCGCGACCTGGCCAGGGCACGGAGCCCTTCGCGGGCACCGCAGGAACTCTCAATGAGCTCTTGCACCACTTGACTCGCGGGCAGCGCTCCGTGCGACCCTGGGCGGGCCTCGCTCTGGGTGTGATGGGACACTGGCTCCTGTTCAACGGCCAAGAGCTTTCGCCCCAGGCGGCGGTGGCCCTGAAGTCAGCCGCCAGAGGCAGCAGAAGAGTTCGAGACCTGGGTGCCTACGCTTTGGCCATGGGGCTCCGCAGGGATGGCGCGATGCTGGAGTTCTTGCTCAGCGCGCTGGATAGGACACGGGACCACGAAGCACGCGGCTACGTGGCTCTGGCGTTGGGTTTGATTGGAGACCAGGCGGCCCTCGAACCTCTGCGCGACATTCTCGGCGACGGGGACACGCGGCCCGAATTACGCGAGCAATGCGGTGCCGCCCTCGGAATGCTCTCCGATGTGAAGCTGATTCCGCTCTTACTCACCGAACTCGACGATCGGCGTGATGCGGACAATTGTGAGGCCCTGGCAGTCGGCTTGGGCGGCCTAGGCCATCCCGAATCGATCGATGCCCTGACCGCGATGCTGCAGGATTTGGAACTAGAGGACGACGTCCGCACCCGTGCCGCCGTGTCCCTCGGTCGCTTGGCCGACCCCCTGCCTCTCACCTGGCGATCCCTCTTGGCGACAGGCACGAACTACCACGGTGCTCCGCAAAGCCTCACCAACCGCACGGGGACGGGAGTCTTGAACCTGCGCTGACCGAGTGCCGGAAGGCACATGACGCCGCTCGAAAACGACGGCGTCGAGGATCACCTGCCAAAGCTCTCGCCGCGTCTACATCACCGGCTCGACGCCCAGATCCGCAAAACCCTTCTCAGCGAAGTGGGCGCGGAACATGTCACGCAGTTTGATCGCACCAGCGTCGTAGGCGTCCTTGTCTTCCCAGGAATTGCGCGGGTTCAGGATAGAGGAGTCCACGCCCGGGCAGGAGCGGGGCATCTTCAAGTTGAAGACAGGGTGTACGTCGTACTCTGCGCCGGGCTGGTGCAGGTCTCCGGCCAAGGCCGCGTCCAGGAGGGCGCGGGTGTCTTGGATGGAAATACGCTTGCCCACGCCGAAAGCACCTCCGCCCCAACCGGTGTTGAGCAGGATGCAGCGTGCGTCGTGCTTGGCCATCTTCTCGGCCAGTCCCTTGGCGTAGACACTCGGGTGGTGCGGCATGAAGGGCGCGCCGAAGCAGGCACTGAAGGCGGCCTTGGGCTCGGTGATGCCGACTTCGGTGCCAGCCAACTTGGCGGTGAAGCCCATCACGAAGTGATACATGACCTCCTTGCCGTCCAGGATCGAAACGGGCGGCAAGACACCGAAGGCGTCGGCGGTCAAGAGGACGATGGTCTCGGGGTGCGGCCCGCGGGCGCCCTCGGCCACGTTGGGGTTGCAGGTCAACGGGTAACTGAAACGCGTGTTCTCGGTGCGCGACTTGTCGTTCAGGTCGAATTCCTGGGGGTCGGTGTCCTCGATCGCCTTGCCGGGCAGGGCCGGGAGATTCTCGATCAGGGTACCGGGCATGGAGAGTGCGGCGGCGATGATGGGCTCTGCTTCTTTGTCCAGGTTGATCAACTTGGCGTAGCAACCGTCTTCCAGGTTGGAAATGCCGCTGTCGGTCCAAGCCGTCTCGTCATCACCCACCAGCAAGCGCTCGGGATCGGCACTGAGGGTGGTCTTGCCCGTACCTGAGAGGCCGAACAGGATGGCCCCGTCGCCGCGCTGGCCCACATTGGCCGAGCAGTGCATGGACATGTGCCCCGCCTCGGGCAGCATGTAGTTCATGACGGTGAACATGGCCTTCTTGTTGACGCCGCAGTAGTCCGCGCGGCCCAGGACCAGGCAGACCTGGGTCTTGAAGTCCATGATCACGGCCCGTCCTGACCGCGTTCCGTCGCGCTCAGGATCGCAGGTGAACGAGGGCACGTTCAGCAGCGTCCAACGCTTCCCGGCCTCGTCGCTGACACCTTCGATGCCCTTGGGGAACATGTTGTCCACGAAGAAGGCGTGACTCGCGAACTCGCCGACGAAGCGATAGGGCACGGCGTACTCGAGATCGGAGCCGGCGTAGACGTCTTTGACGTACAGGCTCGCAGCGCGCGCATTCAAGTATTCGCCCACCCGGCGCATGAGAGGTTTGAACTTATCAGCCGGGAACTTCTGGAAATCGGGCTTCCACCAGACCTTGTCGTCGAACTCCGGCCAGGCCACGCCGTAGGTGTCTTGCACGGGTCGGCCGGTGCAGGTGGGGTCGCTGTAGAAGACCAGCGGCCCGTCCTTGCCGAGCTTGGTTGGGAAGGCCTTTTGGGCGTCGTCGGGCCCATCCAGCTCCACGCGGCCACGATCGTTGGTGAGGGCCTCGTCGAACAACTCGTCCTTGGACAGGTTGGCTTTGTAGGTGACGGAGGTCAGTCCGAACAGTTCTTGGAGATCTTCTTGGTGGCCCATTAGCGATACGTGCCCTGCGATTCTTGGAATGGGGAAGAATGCTCGATTCTGTGGAGTTCCCCGGTTTTTCGGCAAGGACATTACTTCGATCCACACGCCCCGGCAAGCGTTCCTCGTCCTTGTTGAGGCACAAACTTGGGCCCAGGGGATGAAGTCGGCAGGACCCTATCCCGAACCCGTGGCAAGGGCTTGCCTGTACCACTCCAGGGTCTGCTGAAGCCCCTCCCGCCAGCCCACCTTGGGATCGTACCCGATCAGGTCCCGGGCTCGATCTAGCGAGGCCAGGCTGTGGCGCACGTCACCTGCTCGCGAAGGTGCGTAGTGGGGCTCGATATCGAGCCCCAGTGTCTCCGCCATGACTGCGAAGAGCATGTTCAAAGAAATGCGCTCACCACCGCCCACGTTGATGACAACACCGTCACCTTCTGGGGGAGAGTCCATGGCGCTGAGGTTGGCTTGTACGACGTTGTCCACGAAGGTGAAGTCGCGAGTTTGCTCACCGTCTCCGTGGATCGTGGGTGCTCGACCTTCCAGAAGTGCGCGGGCGAAGATGGCGATCACTCCGGTGTAGGGACTGTCGTCGGCCTGGCGTGGGCCGAACACGTTGAAGTAGCGCAAGCAGACGGTCTGCATCTGAAAACATCGAGCGTAAACGGCCAGCAACTGTTCGGCTGCGAACTTGCCCGAGGCGTAGGGTGAGCACGGTTGCGCGGTCATGCCCTCGTGCTTGGGCAATTCTTCGGACTCGCCGTAGGCGGCTGATGACGCGGCGAAGACGAAACGCCCAACCGCGTGCGTGCGAGCTGCCTCAAGGAGGTTTTGAGTGCCGCGCACGTTGACCTCGTAGCTGGCCAGCGGGTCCTCCAGGCTAGCCGGGACGGACACCTGGGCGGCTTCATGGAAGATCCCCTCTGCACCCCCAGCGGCCTGCCGACATGCCTCCAGGTCGGTGATCGATCCCTCAAGAAACTCCACGGGCCGACCGGAGCCGAGTTCCCCGACGTCGAGGTGCTCGAGATTGGCCATCGTCCCGGACACCAGGTTGTCCAGAACGCGAGCCCGATCCCCCCGCGCTACGAGAGCACTGATGATGTGGGAGCCGATGAATCCAGCACCGCCGCTGACAAGATAGAGGGCCATGGGAGCATGCTAACTCTCCGGGGACGCCGGGGCACGCGAACCCCTAACAGAGAGAGCCCGCCGGGGAGTTCCCAGCGGGCTCGATTGACTCAACGAGAGTCAGATCCCCAGCACAGCGTGAGTTGCTGTACACCCAGAAGCGGAATCGCGTCGCCCACCGAATGGCCCCGCGCTTGTTTATTTGGGAGGCAGACTGGGTCTCGTCCAGCCCTAGGACCCGAGCTCGGAACCTGCCCGCGGGCCAGCGGGCACAAAAAAACGACCCGCTGGGGGGGCCAGCGGGTCGTGCGAGCAGGTCGGTATACGCCCTCTTCTGTATCGCTCAGTCTCAAGGCACTAAGCGAAGGTGGACGCCGTTCCGAACGGCCTCTATCCAAAAATGTCTCGAAAAGACCCGGACCCCACTGCTGGGGCCCGGGAGACCGGTTTTGGGCCGAGTCCAGGGCCGATCAGGAGCCGAACAAGCTGATGACCTGCGTCTTGCGCAGTTCCTCCTCGTTGGACCACAGGATCTCGCCCGATTCGATGTTGATGCAACTCAGAACGAACTGGTAGTAGCGATCACGGGTCTTGGTGCCCAGATTCTCGAGAGAGCGGCCACGGGTCTTGGTGATGCTGCGCAAGGAGCCGTAGACAACAACGTCGGCTCCCAGCTGCTTACCGAAGGCCTTGGCCATTTCGGGATTCACGCGCCCCGAGCCCTGCTGGAAGCGAACCTGCTCTCCAAGTTCGTCTTGACCGGGCGTACCCCCGACGAAGCGGAACTTCCCGCTCTGCAAGAGGGAAGCGCGCACGGAATCGGTGATACCGGAAGTGTCGATGTGCTCGTCCGTGCGGTTCTCGACACCGCCCATCACCGCGATGATGCGCAGGTCGTTGCCCTTACCCGCGCTGGCCAGGTAGCCCAGAGCGGGAGCATCGATGAGCGAGTCCACCATGTGCTGGGAGAACGCCTGCAAGTCTGTCGATCCCCACTCGGAATTGAGAGTCTCGGGGTCTTGGGCGTTCTTGTAGCGAGTGGAACTGCACGCGGAGGCAAACAGGCCTAGAGAGAGGAGTAGAGCCGTCTTGGTGTGAGTTGAAGTCTTCATGGTTTGAGGTTTCTAGGGGAATCAGTGGTGAGTCAAGAGGGTTAGCCTTCCACAGTCGCAGCCGGCTCAAGTGTTGGCTCGAGGGGCGCTTGTGCGGCAGGTTGATCGGAGGTCGCTGGGTCGATGGTCAGTGGGTTACCACCGACTACCTGAACGTGCAATCGACCGCGCAAAGTGCGTGCCAATAGGAACATTGTCTCCCCTGGTTCGAGCTCAATGGCCCCGAGAGAGACGGAGTCAGCGCCCGCCGCTTCGAGGTTCAATTGGTGGGATCCAGGGGGTAGGAACATGCGGGCCGCCTGCCAGGAATCGGGCAGGGTGCTCCAGGTGCGCAGGTCCGCGCGCTCGCTGAGGCTGCTGAAGATGTCGCTGGCCAAGGCCGCCCAATCGCCATGTTTCTCACGCATCTGTTTGCGCAACTCACGCTTGAGAAACGTGCGCACGGTCGAGCGGGTGGCGAGAAGGGCCAGTCGGTCCTCGAGGTTTTGGGCTCGGATGCGACCCACGTCCTCAATCACCACCGACTGCACCTGAGCTCCAAGCTCGGGAGCAGCAAGCACGACGTGACTAATCGAGTTGGAGCGTGGCCAGATCTGGGGTACGGACCAGACGATCAATCCGTCGGGGGTCATGATCTCAAGCCGCCCTTCGCGTTTCAGCGGTCCCGCTCCCACACCCGCTATCAGCACGATGCGGGCGGCGTCGGGACTCGGGAGCGGGTCTTCGCCGAAGCGCTCCGTCCAGACCTGCAGATCATCCGGACGATTCAGAGTTCTGGCCAATCGCACGAGCGAGGCCCCCACGAGTTCACCTCCCAAGCCCTTGGCCTCCAAGCGCTTGTAGTCGATGTAGGCCTCATCCAAGTCACCGCGCAACTCGTAACCGGCGGCGGAGATGAAGTGGCCCAAGCCGCCGGCACCATACTCCGCGCCATACAGTTCTTGCTCCGCCTCCAGCAGCGCGTTGGAACGGCGAACTTCGACAAGCAGGTCCTCGACCTGGCCCAACGCCAGATAGGACAGCCCCAAGCAGGAGTGCAACAACACGCGCTCGTACCCCTCGCCGTGATAATCCGTGAACGTCTCGCTCACCGTCCAGGCGGCCAGCTGTTCCAAGGCTCTTTCGGGAGCCACGAGGCTCTCGTCCTCCACTGCGCTGACGGCTTGGCAGGCTTCCGTGAAGAACTGCCGCGCCGCCTCCCAACGCCCGTCCACGAAGGCGACGGTGCCCGATTCCGCGCCCTTCAGAAACTTCGATTCGGTCACACCGTCCTCCCGGTAGGCCACGATGGCCTCGCTGAAACGCCCCGCCTCGAATCGGTCGAGCGCCAGGGAGGTGCGCTCGTTGTAGCTCGCACAGGACGGACCGATGCACCCAAGAACCAGGGCCAAGCAGGCCGCTGAACCCAATCTGGGGTTGTTCAGCCGGAGGGCAGGGGTCATCGCTGGAACAAGGGGGATCTGGAAACGGAAGGGTGCGCAGGTAGCACTGGGAGGAATCTGATTACGCGCTGAACGACGAGTGTTCTCCCGCGCAGTCCACTCTCTCAAGAGGCGTGCCATGAAGGCCCCCATCCTGCCCAACGGACCTCGGCCGAGGCCCCGTTCCTGCTAGAATCTGTCGGCCCGTCGCCTCGCCCCCCCTCAGCCGCCACCGCCCATGCCCCAGGAGACCCAGGGAAAGCCATCCAAGCGCCGTGGCCGCAAGGCCAAGGTGACGATGATGGACCAGTTTCGTAAGGCCAAGCGGGAGCAACCGGATGCCCTGCTGTTCTTCCGCATGGGCGATTTCTATGAGCTCTTCGGGGAAGACGCAAAGATCGCATCGCGGGAACTCGGCATTGCCCTGACCTCACGCGCCAAGGGCGAAGACGCGCTGCCCATGGCAGGGGTCCCGGTCAAAGCCATGGACGGCTACCTCATGCGCTTGGTCGCCAAGGGCCACAAGGTGGCGATCTGTGAACAGCTAGCTGACCCGCGCACGACCAAGGGCATTGTAGATCGCGGCATCGTGCGGGTGGTGACCCCGGGCACGATCACTGAGGAGGCTGCCCTCAACGCCCGCGCCTGCAACTGGCTGGCCTCCCTGGCCATCGGCGAACAGGGAGCCGGCATGGCCTGGGTTGACATTTCCACAGGCCAATTCCGGGTAGCCGAGATCGCGCTGAACGAGATTGAAGATCAGTGCGCACGCATCGACCCCGCCGAGATGCTGTGGGCTCCGTCTGCTTGGGAAAAGCAACCTGAGCTGACATCAACTTTGATTCAACAGTTCGGCCGCAAGCTCTCTGAACGAGACCCCTGGCGCTTTGAGAAGGACTCCTGTCTGCGGGTGCTCAAGGCACACTTCAAGGTGGCCACCTTGGAGGGCTTTGGGATCGAGGACCATTCGCCCATCATCAACGCCGCTGGCGCGCTGCTCGAGTACCTGGAAGAAACACAGCGCGGTGCCTGCAGCCACATCCTGACCCTGGACTTCGAGCGCCCCAGCGAATTCCTCGTCCTGGATCGCGCAACGCGATCCACCCTGGAACTGGTCGTCACTCAACGCGGTGGGCGCCCCGAGGGGACTCTGATCGACACCATCGACTGTTCCCTGTCCCCCATGGGCGGGCGACTCATGCGCGAGTGGATGCTCATTCCCCTGCGCAGCGTCGAGGCCATCCTCTACCGTCAAAAGGGCGTGGGCGAGTTTGTCGACAATCCGTTCCTGCGCGGACGCGTGCGGGAGACGCTGGCAGAAGTCTTGGACATCGAACGACTGGGGGCCAAGGTCTCGACCGGCCGCGCCAACGCGCGTGACCTGCTGGGCCTGGCCTCTTCGTTGGCCGTGGTCCGGCCCCTCCTGGACGAGCTTGAGAACGTCTACTCCAAGATCCTCGGAGATCTGGGAGGGGGCCTGGATCCGATTGAGGACCCGGTTGATCGCATCCTGAGTACCCTCGTCGATACGCCCCCCGTCACCATCCAGGAGGGCGGATTGATCCGTGACGGCGTGGTCCAGGAACTCGACGAACTGCGCCAGATCGCTGGGGACGGCAAGGCTTGGATGGCTCGCTTTCAAGCCGAGGAGATTGAGCGCACAGGCATGGCCGGCTTGAAGGTCGGCTTCAACGCGGTCTTCGGCTACTACCTCGAAGTCCCGCGCGGGCAGGTGGACCGCGTGCCCGAGACGTACATTCGCAAGCAGACGCTCAAGAACGCTGAACGCTACATCACCCCCGAGCTCAAGGAATTCGAGGAGAAGGTGCTCCGCGCTGAGGAGCGCAGCAAGAATCTGGAAGCCAAGCTATTCCAGGAGCTACGCGAGGCAATGGGCAAGCAGGTCCCGCGTGTGCTGGCCACCGCGCACACGATTGCGGTCATCGACTGCCTCGCAGCCTTGGCCCAGGTCGCCGCCGAGTGTCGCTACACGGCCCCTACGATCGACAATGGTGAACGCATCAAGATTGTGGACGGGCGCCACCCCGTGATCGAACACACACTGGTTGAAGAGACGTTCGTTCCTAACGACACGCACTTGAACCGCGGCAACAAGATGCTGGGACTTATCACCGGGCCCAACATGTCGGGTAAGTCCACCTACATCCGGCAGACAGCCCTGATCGTGCTGCTGGCGCAGATGGGGTCCTACGTGCCAGCCGCCGAGGCGGCCATTGGTGTCGTGGACCGTATCTTCACACGCATCGGTTCCGCAGACGACCTATCCCGCGGAGCCTCCACCTTCATGGTCGAAATGGTGGAGATCGCCAACATCCTGAACAACGCGACTTCGCGCAGCCTCGTCGTTCTCGACGAAGTGGGCCGTGGAACGAGTACCTTTGACGGGGTCGCCCTGGCCTGGGCCATCATCGAACACATCCATGACGTGTCCCGGGCGCGCACGCTGTTCGCCACGCACTACCACCAGCTCACTGACCTGGCAGACACCCTCGATGGGGTGCACAACCTGAGTGTGGCCGTGCGCGAGTGGGAAGATGAGATCATCTTCCTGCACCGCATCATGGAAGGTGGCACGGACCGCTCCTACGGAATCCAGGTGGCGCGCCTGGCGGGGGTTCCGGCCGCCTTGATCGAGCGAGCCAAGCAGGTCTTGGGCGAACTCGAAGGCACCCTGGGTCAGACAGCGGGCGTCAACTCGCCCGAGGCGGTGCGCATGCGATCGGGGCAGGTGCAGTTGGCTCTGTTTGGGCCGGAGCCCTCGGCACTGGAGGAATCCGTGGCGGACTTGGACCCTGAGAACATGACCCCCATGGAGGCGCTCGAGAAACTGAGAGAGCTCAAGGGGTTTCTCTAGGCCGACCCTAGGTCGTGCCTTCGCTTCGCTGTCGACGCCGTTCGTCGGCAGCTTTCACGGCTTCGTCTATCAGACTCTTGGCCGCGGCTCGGTGGGCTGGCAGTTGGGCTAAGAACTCCGCGTAGCAACGCCCTACCCTCTCCCAGTTGGAAACGTCACGCACGAACCGGCGCGCCGCCAGTTGTGCCTTGCGCCTCTGTTCTGGATCCTGCGCCAGCCCGATTATGGCGTCGCGCAGGCATGCGACTTCCTCACCGTCGACCGGCACACGTTGCACGCAATCGGCTGGCCACTCGGCCTGTTCGCCACAGTCGGAGGTGATGACGGGCCTGCCAACGCCCAGCGCCCTGGCGATCGCACCCGATGTACCGCCCGTCGAAGGACCCCTCAGATTGACGCACACATCCGCTGCGGCCAGATGCTGGGTCACGTTCCGTTCTTCGAGGAAACCCGTCACCGTGACCGCCGCCTCGATTCCCAATTCAGATGTGAGCGCCCTGAGGTCCAGTCGCTCCAGTCGATCTTCCCCGGCCAAGACCAGATGGAGTTCGCTCGCCAGGGCCCGCGCCTGGGCGAACGCCCGCAGCAGCGGCTCAGGCCGCTTGTGCTCCTGAATCGCCCCGAAGCTAGTGATGATGAGGTCCCCGGCCGGCAGGCCCAAAGCCTGGCGTGCTGCAACGGAGTCGAGCTCCACTTCCCCCTGGGTTGATCCGTGCGGCAAGAGCCCGATAGGCGTGGGCGCATTGCGTTGATCCAAGATCTGAGTGCGCATCCAATCGCTGTGCACGATGAATGCGTCCGCCATGCGCACGACAGGTCTGTTGAGGGGCAACTCAAAACGCACATCGCGGAACTCGCTTCCTCCCACGAGCTCCGTGGCAGGTCCTGTCAGATCGAGTTCGCGCATTTCTCCAGTTCCGCGAAACCGAATCGCGCGCACGAAGGCTCCCAGGCTCCGCGCGTCGGCCGATTGCCTTTGCTCCGGCGTGGGGTCCACCGGTGCAACACGCAGACCCAAGACACTCGATGTCCCAGCTGGGAGATCGACGCACAGAGTGCCGGCGCCTGCCCGTTTCAGAGATCCCAACGGCCCTTGGGCTCCAAGAAGCTCCAGAGTCCTGCCCGCCGGCAGGTCCACTTCTATCTCAAGAGTGCCCGGCCCCGTTGTGCCCAAGCCCAGAAGAGACCAATCACTACTCCAGCGCCCGTTTCCCTCCCAGGCGTGCCAGCCCTCCAAGAGCGAAGAGCCCACGGCGTCTCGGTCTCTTGATGCAAGGTCCTGCAGCCGGGCGGGCAACGAACGCTGACTGCGGCGAGCGCTTTGGATGCGTCCGTAGGTCTTCGCCGCTCGCAGACCTCCGGTCTTGAGGGCAGCCAGGTGGCCTCTCCACCCGCCCCGTTCCAGGCCCGGGACTCCCCCCATGGCCAGGTCGAATAGGACCCAGTCGTGTAGCACCACGGTCCCCCCCCACTTGCGCAGGGCGGGCAACATGAATCCATGACCGCGCTCATTGCCCAGCTGGTAGAGGATGCGGTCCACCGCGCTCGGATCTAATTCCGATAGGGGCCGCGTGAGACAGCCGGCGAGGTCCTCGCCGTGCAGTCCGTCTTCAACAAACACCTGCACCTCTACGTGCTTGGCCAGGTGCGGCAAGAGATCACGCGTGTAGTCCCCAATCCCCGACCTCCGCTGAGGGGGGGTGGTGACGAGGGCAACCTTCAACGTTTCTACGCCGTCAAGATTTCTACGCCATCGGGCCCGAGATACATGGAGTGCTCGCACTGAGTCGTCATGACGTCCGCATCTTCGACTAGCGGCGGGAAGCGCATCAGCGACCCTTGGCGTGTCAACTTGGACAGAGTGGCGTCCACGACCTCAGGGTCGATGCCATTGAAGTAGCGCCGGGCAATCGGCAGACCACGCCAGGACTGGATAACGGAGAGCACCTCACGATCCAGGCCTTTGGCCTTGCGCGGGGGCCGCTGCATCATGAACACCTCTGCACGACCCGCCTCGCGGATGATGCCGCGTCCCGTGGACGCGAAGGGCTCGATGGCGATGACCATGCCTTCCTTCAAGCGACCCGAACCGCCCTCGGGGTAGTTGGGAATCTGAGGGGCCGTGTGCACCTTCCAACGGGCAAGGCCGTGCCCGGTCAAGTTGCGAATCGGCTCAAAGCCCGCACTGGTAATCGTACGTTCGATCGCTGCGCCGACTTCAGCCACGGCAACGCCGTCACCGACCAAGGCGATGGCCGCGGCCAGGGCGTTTGCCGAAGCGTCGACCAGCGGTCGCCAGCGGCCGTCCTCAGAGAGGTCCACGCTGCAAGCTGTGTCTCCGATGTACCCGTCGACATGCACCCCCACATCGACCTTGACGCAGTCGCCAACTTCGTAGGTCATGGGGTCTTCTGGGGCCGAGCAGTAGTGAGCGGCAACGTGGTTGCGCGAAGACTGGGTTGGAAAGGCCGGCTCGGCCCCGCGCTCGCGGATCATGCCCTCCACCGTCTCTAGGATGTGACGCACCTCGACCCCCGGCCGGATGTTCTCGCGCGCCCATTCACGGCATTCGGAGGCGATTTTGCCCGCTCGCCGCAGATTCTCGAGTGCTTCGCGTTCCACGGCGGAGATGATAGAAGCCCGGGTTCGAATCGTCCACGCCGGGGGCGATGCGAGCAAAGGAGGGCGAATTGGGGATGAGTTGGGAGTGCTTGGAACTACAGTGGTGAACGCCATGCAGCGTTTCCTTGCCCTGAGTGCCCTGTGCGCCCTGACCCTAGGTGCCTGTAGGGGACCGGAGAAGCACAGCCCCGAACCCCCCATCATCGAGCGCGCCTCGATGACCCAGGTGCGTGCCATCCTCGTCGATGGAGAACGCGTCGGATCCGTGGCGTCCTATCGCGCCCTGAGGGGGCAAAGGCGGGGAGTGCAAGTCATCCGCAATGCCCACGGCCAAGACCTGGGCTTGATCGACATTCACGGGGTGGTCTGGCGCTACCTACCCCATGGGGACGCACAGCCGGTGGCCGAGGCCGATCGACTGCGAGCCCTAGCGGTGGTTCTGGAATTGAGTGAGGAGATCGAGGTCACCCTGGGCCCGCCTGAGCCGGTCCCGCAAGAGGATCCGCCCAGGCCCTAGGGCACACTTTCCCAGCTTCGGGAATCCCCGGCCTGGCGGCCCCGCACGGGGGCGTGCTGGACGAGCGTAGGCCATTTTTTGGGTCGATTCCGCCCCCAGATCGGGATGGCTCACGGATTCCGGGGCCCTGGAGAGAGGATTCCCTCAATCCAAGGCGGCTCGCGCTCGATGAATGGGAAGCGCCGGTCAGCCGGCCGTCCGCTCCCCCCTCTGTCCCCAAGTCAGCCCCATGATCAAGCTCGAAGTTGGTGAGTCCATCGGTTGCTACCGCGTGCTCGAATTCGTCGCCCGCGGCGGATTCTCGCTGGTGTACCTAGCCGAAGACCCGCAAGGCAAGAAAGTCGCCTTGAAGGTCGGAGATGTGGCTGGCGGAGGCCGCTACGTCACGCGCTTCTTGGAAATCACCGACTCGCGTCAGCCCGAGGGCATTAGCCCCGATGAGACGCCGGCCGAGGCCGTCTTCTTCCGCCAGGACGGCGTCCGCATCGACTTCCTCGACGTTCATGAGATCGACGAATTGATACAGAGCGAGTCCGACATCTTGCAGGCCTGCAAGAGCCCCAACCTAGTGCACACGCGCGAGTGTTTCACCCACGAGGGCCGCACGATTGCAGTCCAGGACTTTGTGCGCGGCAAGACCCTGCGCGAGAAGATCCGCGCCCTGGAGGGCATCCGCCTCAACTGGTTCCTGACCATGGTCCGCTCGCTATCCAAGCTCGCGAAGAAGGGTCAGCTCCAGTACCACGGCGACTTGAAGCCCGAGAACATCATCATCAAGCCATCCGGCAGTGTGGTCATGATTGACCCCGCCATGCGTTCGGATGTGCGTGATGTGATCACGACCACCCCCCACTACAACCCCCTCTTGCTGCGCGATTCCAAGGCCGACGTCATGGCCATTGGCGTCATGCTCTACGAGATCCTGACCGGCGTCCTACCCTTCGATGAGGTCCCGTGGAAGTTCGCCGGCAACGAGCAGGGTGGTGAAGAGGAACGACTGAGCCTGTCCTACTTCCTGTCCTATCCCCCGGCCAAGGACTTGAACCCCAACACGCCCGAAGCCCTCTCGCGCATTGTCTACCGCTGCCTGATCATGCCCGAATACGGCCTGGCGGAGCTGGAAGGCGACCTGGTCGACTTCTTGCGCAAGGACTGAGGAGTCGCCCAAGCGCCGACTGCCCGTGCGTGACGCAGCCCTAGTTGTGCTGGGCCAGACGTTGCTCCGCGAGTCGCAGGGCAGCCACGTTTGTGGGCACGCCCTCTTCGCGAGCGATCTCGAAGACCCTCTTCAGGTTGACGTAGATGTTCTCAATCTTCTTCATCGCGGCTGCTTCCTCGTAGCCACCCTCGAGCAGCTCGATTGAGACGTTGATGATCCCCCCTGCGTTGATGACGTAGTCCGGGGCGTAGAGGATGCCCTGCTCGCGCAAAATTTCCGCATGCTCGAATTCGAGCAACTGATTGTTCGCGCAGCCTGCGATGACCTTGCAATGCAGTCGCGGAATCGTGTCCGGGTTGATGCCTGCCCCGCGAGCACAGGGGGCGTAAATGTCGCACTCCACATCGAGATGGTGCGCGTCGTCGACGTGCGCGAAGCCGTGTTCGGTACACAAGTCCTTCACGCGCTCGGCGTTGATGTCACTGATGGTGACCTCAGCACCCCTCTCCTTGAGCAGCACCGCCAGGCGGCCACCGACAGCGCCCACGCCCTGGATGACGATGCGCTTGCCTGCGAGGTCCTGACTCCCGAAGGCCTCTTCTGCCGCTGCCCGTATTCCCACGACGCAGCCGTGGGCGGTGTAGGGGCTGGGGTTGCCAGAGCTCCCGGCCGCACGCGAAAGACCCGTTACCCAGCGTGTTCTGGTGCGCACGGCCTCCAGGTCCTGGATGCCGATGTTCATGTCTTCGGCGGTGATGTACTTGCCACCGAAAGCCTCCACGAAGTCGCCCATGGCGTGGAAAAGGGCGGGAGACTTGAGTTCCTTGGGGTCGCCAATGATGACCGACTTGCCTCCTCCCAGGCCCGTATCGGCCACGGCGGACTTGTAGGTCATGCCCTTGGACAGCCGACTCACATCTTCCAGAGCCTCTGCTTCGGAGGCGTAGGGCAGCATGCGCATGCCCCCCAAGGCCGGACCAAGAACCGTGCTGTGCACAGCGATCAAGGCGTGCAGACCCGAGGCCTCATCCCGGCAACTCGCCACGCGCTCATAGCCGTCGACGGGAATCTCTGTGATTTGCATGGGGAATCGAAAAGGGGGGAGTCGGGGGCAGGGCTTGGGAGAAGCCAGTTCGAGGGGGGTCGAAACTGGCCTCCATGCCGGATATGCACGGGCGATTCGGGCCGCGCATCTTACGGGCTCTCCCGGCCCTAGTCGACCGTCCTTCGACTACCCCGGCGGCGCAGGAACTCAGCTTTCACGGCAATTGGGAGTGGGTTGCGGCAGTCTGGGGGCCGGGGGATCGGTAGATTGATGGTGACCATGATCCAGTACACAGGCCATGAGGAGAATGGGGGTCCGGAGGGCGTGAAAGCCTGTTCCGGCGCGCCTGCCTTTGTGTCCATCTGGGCCACGGGCGGAGATCCAGCCCACGATGGGATCTTCCGCGTACTCGCCCTCAGGCCCGATGACCAGGGCGGCTGGATCGCCTTCGATCAACTCACCGACCCCTTCCCCGACTCGCCGCGGGAAGGAGCCACCGCGCGCATGGCACGCGAGTTTGGAGTGCAGCGGGCGGACATCGAGGACTGTCCCGATGCTCCCGAAGTTTGGGCTGCGCTGGAGTCCTTCCTGGGTGACGCTCCCGTGGTGACCCTGGATGGGAGGGGCATTGCCGACTGGGCCAAGGCGTTGGGCGGGAATGCCGAGCGCCGTGTCCTGGGTCTGGACGAATTGGCCTTGCTACTCGTACCGGGACGCCTCGCCACGCGCCGCTCGGACCTATTGCAGGTGCTGCTACCCAGTGGACAGGCCCAAGAAAAGGGGGCGAGGCTGAACCGCCCCGAGGCTTTGGTGAGTGCTCTCGCCCACTTGGTCGAGCGTTTCCTGAACCAAGACCCATCCATCGTCGCCCTGGTCTTGGGCGGCCTGACGCGGACCCTGCGCGGGTTGCAAAAAGACGAACCGACGGCAGCGATGCAGTTGGAATTCGCGTTGGACCTACTCGACCGCCCCAGTGTCTGGGCTCTGAGCACCGGTGATCTGTTCGAGGGTTCGGGCGGGCTGCGTGACGGGTGCTTGGCCGACACGCCCGGACCCGACGTGGACCTCAGTGCACTGCTCAATGGCCTGCCACCCGCGGCCAGTTCGACGGCCGATGCGTGGAGACAACACGAGGAGCTACCCCCAGCTGGTTTGGCGTGCACACCATCGCACGCCGACGATGAAAGCCGCTTGGAGGAGTTGTTCGAACATCACTTGCCCTCCCTCCTGGCCAACGAATACGGCGGCCAAGCGGCCGACTTCTACCGGCGTTCCCAACACGAGGTCGCTCGGCAGGTTGCCCAGACTCTGGGGCGTGATGAGTTGCTGTTGGTGCACGCGCCGACCGGGACCGGCAAGACCCTGGCCTATCTCTTGCCTGCCATGCTCTGGGCACGGCGACACGGGGTACGGGTTGCCATCGCGACCTACACGCGCGCCCTCCAAGAGCAAGCCATGGACCGCGAGGTCCCGCGCGCCCTCTCTGCCCTGGCGCGGGCTGGCGACACGCAGGAGACGCGTGTATCCGTGCTCAAGGGACGCGAAAACTACCTGTGCTTTCGTTCCCTGCGCATGGCCATGCCCGGCGCCAACGAGGGCGCCGCTGCCTGGCTGGCCTGGACGAGCCTGGCTCTCTTCGGGCTGACCGATCCGGATGGCGATCTGGATCGATTCCCCAGGCGTCCCGCCCTGCGAGTGAAATCCGACGGGCAGTTTCGGTCCACCGCGGGCCACCTATTGCACTCGGTACGCGCTCGCAGCGGCTGCTGTTCGGGAGCAGAAGACAAGGACACCTGCTGCGCCACCCTCGCGCGACGCAAGGCGGGGCGCAGTCATGTGGTCATCACAAATCAGGCACTCGCATTGGCGCGACCAGAAATGTTCCGCCATGTGATTTTCGATGAGTGCGAACACTTGCACAGCGTGGCTCACAGCGCTTGGAGCCACGAAATCGACTTCGCGACCCTGCGCGAGACCCTGCTGCGCCTGCATCGACCTGGCAAGGGTCGTTCGAGCAGGCCCTTGGATGTGCTGGAACGGAAACTGCCCCTTGAAGGGGGTGCGCGCAAGGAACTGCAGGTTGCTCGGCAACACTGGGATCGGGCCACGCGCGGACTGCACGGGTTGGAGGAATCCGCGACGGCCTTCGATCACTGGCGCAGGGACGCGGAACGCTCGCGCCCCCTGCGCGAACACCACTCCTTGTTTCGTGAGTACGTAGAAGGAGACAACGGCGAGGCCCTCTTGGCATCCCGGCTCGAGACCAGCGCCGCCATGAATCGGCTGGAAGCCAGCCTGGAGCGCCTGCTGGAAACCGTCTCGGCATTGGAGCTGGTGGGCTTCGCGCGCATTCGCCGCAGCGTCGAACTGGTGCGCGCCGACCTGGTGGAATTGACTGGGATCTTGGCTGCGTGGCTGCCGGAGAAGGACGGCCGGCCCTCCCTTTCCGATCGTGTCTTTCACGACATCCAACGGCGGGAAGGCGGCGACCTGGAACTCTCGGCGCAACTCCTCCTCCCGGATGAGCAACTCGGTCGCGTCTACTACCCCGCGCTCGCGTGCGGCGTGTTCCTCTCCGCGACGACGCACTTGGCCAGCGGGTTCGAACCGGCGCTCGCCTACCTGGGTCTCGATTGGACGCAGAGCCCATCAAGTGACGGGGAGCAGCCGGGCAGGGAGGTGCGCACGTTCTCAGCACCTGAGGTCTTCGACTACTCACGGGTCTTGGTTGGGCTCCCCCGCGATGTTCCCTCCCCGCAGAACCGTGAGGCGCACCGTGAGTACCTGCGCGAACTCATCGAATGGTTGGGCACGCGTACCCGCGGGCGCATGCTGGTGCTCTTCACTAGCCTGGCAGACGTCCGAGCAGTGGGAGAGGCCCTCGCCGCGGGATTCGCGGAACGCCAGATTCCGCTTTGGTATCAGGGCATGCCCGGAATCGGCAAGGAAGAGATGGCCGACCTGTTTCGTGAACGCACCGATTCCATTCTGCTCGGAGTCGACACGTTCTGGTATGGCGCGGACTTCCCTGGCGAAACGCTTGAGTACCTGGTGATCGCACGTCTGCCGTACGGAGTCCCCGACCGCTACCACCACGCGCAGTGCGCCGCGATCGGTGAGGGAGGGCAACGCAAACGCGTCTACATGCCCCGCGCCCTGGCCAAGATGCGGCAGGGATTCGGGCGCCTCATGCGCCGCACGGGCGATCGCGGTTGTGTGCTGCTACTCGACCCACGTATCGGTGGGCCGAAACATCGCGTCTTTATGCGTGAGCTGCCCGTGGCTGCCAGCGCGTTGGTCAGCGAAGAAGAACAGGAAGGGCTGGCCCGATTGGTGCGGGGGGATTCCCGTCAGGTATTACATGAGTGCTTGGCGCACATGGGCATGTTGGCCGATATCGACCGCAGAGATTTGGGCGCGGACTTCAACCCGACAACGTCCGCATCCATGCCCCTCGGAACCCTCGCTCCCGCCCCACCTCCCGCCCCAAGAGTCCAACCCGCAATCGCGGAGACCGAACACGTAGATGTCCCGATCGAAGACCTTCCCTTCTGATTCGCGCCATGACTGACCCTGTCGCCTGGACTGAAGTTCGAGTGGAGGTTCCCCAAGGCTGGCAAGAACTCGTCGCTTCCTGCCTCGCTTTCGGCCCGTGCACGACGGTGAGCCTGGACAACACGAGCATTGGCCAAGACGATCCAGCGCCAGGCTTCGAAACGCTGCGGACCTTTCTGCCCAGCGCCGATGACACACCTGCATTGCGCGACCAATTGCACGATCACCTGCGCGCCTTGGCCGAACGCTCGGGAGCGAAGGAACTGGAGAACCTGTCTGTCCGGTTCACACCCCTGCCTGCAGAGGATTATGCGACCTCGTGGAAGAAGTCTTGGAAGCCCTTCCGTGTGGGTGGACTCGCGGTGATTCCCCCCTGGTTTGAAGGTGAAACTCGACCCGACGACCGGATCTTGCGTCTGGAACCCGGCGGGGCCTTTGGATCGGGACGGCACGCGACGACGCGCATGTGCCTGATGGTCTTACAGGAGCGAATGGGGGGCGGCGAACGCGTCCTGGACGCGGGGTCGGGGAGCGGCATCCTGTCTGTCACCGCTGCCCTGCTCGGGGCAGACACGGTGCTTGGCTTTGACGTGGATGACACGGGGCCGGTCTACGGAAACCAACTGGCCCGCGACAATGGGGTCGAAGCGCGCTGTACATTCCGACGCGGGGGATTTGAGGTGCTCACACCTGACGACGGACCCTTCGACGTTGTGCTCGCCAATATCTACTCGGACGTGATCCAAGCCCAAGCAGCCAGCCTGCGCGAGCGACTCCACCCTGAGGGTTGGTTCGCGTTCAGCGGTTGCCCCTTGCGTCACGCGGAAGCCACACGCCGGTCCATACTGGACGCGGGATTGCGTATCGAACGGGAGCGCCCACGGGGACGTTGGATGACCTTTGTTGGAGGAACGAAATGAGAGTCTGGCGCAACGCGTTGCCCGGGTTGGTCGGGACAGGAGTCCTCGGGATTGGGCTGGCCTGTGTCGGCGGGCCCGCCGGTGGACTAGAAATCAGCGCGGAACAAGCCCTTGACCATATGCGGGCGTCCTTCGGCTGGCAGGCCTTTGCCGAGCGCGAAGAGGGCTGGACGATGCGGGGCACGTCTCACGACCAGGGTCTGGATGGCACCACGTCTCAGAGGCTCACGCCCGGGGGCTTGTTCGTGAGCGAAAACCGCTCGGAACTCTCATCTGCCCAGGGCTTCAATGGAGAAACGGTTTGGGCGGTCGACCACACCGGTATGCCCTCCCAGCCGGCTCTCAGTTCCCGGGCTCTCCTGCTAGGGACCGAGTGGGTTGGCAATGGTGTCTGGCTCGACCCGGACGAAGAGAGGTTCTCGGTCGAAGTGGACAACGAAGCGACCGATGAGCGGGTGCTAGCGCTCAGCGTGCGCCTTCCCGACAGCGCCTTTCACTGCACCGTACTGGTGGAGCGCGAGAGTTGGCTACCCAAGGGGATCACCTTGCACCTGCCTGCTGGAGAGCGGGTCATCGAGCTGAGTGAGTACGCCGCACCACAGGGCTTCCAGGTCGCGACCCAGATACGCCTCACCGGCATGAGCGGGGAGATCTCGACCTTCGCGATCCACTCGATCACGCCCACGCCCCTGCTTGGACGCAACCCCTATGTACCGCGCACTGCGAGGCCACAAGACACGCGCTTCGCCCGCGGTGTCGACCCCGAGCTCGCCGATGTGCAAATCACTCGCACGGGCCACATCCTCGTGCGGCCCAAAATTGAGCGTCAGGACGGTGGCTGGTTTCTGTTGGATTCCGGAGCGGGGATGAACTGCATCGACCCCGGGTTTGCCGACACCCTAGGCCTCGATCCGTTTGGTGTTGTCTCGGTAGTAGGCGTAGGGGGTGTGGAGCGATCGAGCTTCCGCCGTGGTAACGAGTACCAACTGGGACCCATGACTGTGCGCGGGACACCCTGGTTGGAATTGGACCTGGGCATGCTGGAGCCCCTCTTCGGCGTTGAGATCCACGGAGTGCTCGGCCACGAGACCTTCTCTCGCGCGGGCATCGAAATCGACCTCAACCCAGGTCGCATCTGGGTGCAGGACCCCACAAATTGGACACGGCCTGCCTCCGGCACCAAGTTGGTCTTGGACCGCAATATGCCCTGCGTGGAGTGTTCCTTTGCGGGCGACCACAGCGGGTGGTTCCGCTTCGATACGGGCTCCGACGACACCGTCACTTTCCACGGACCAACGGTGGAACGTTATGGCCTGACTGAAGATCGCGACGACCTGATTGCCGTTCAGATGGCCGGGGTCGGAGGAACTCAGATGGGTCAGCGGGGGCCCATTGAGTGGTTCGAGTTGTGCGGAGAGCGCTTTGAGCAGGTCCCTGTCACGTTCCTACCGCTCGCGGCAGGCGTACTGAACGACGCCGCGACCCTGGGTAATATCGGGGGTTCGCTGGTGCGGGGCTACCGGGTCAGCTTGGACATTCCCGGCGGGAAACTGTTCCTGACTCCAAGCGAGTAGCCCCGGTTCCTGTTCGCTAGGCTGCCCGCGGTGAAGATCCTCTTTCTCTCACAGCGCGTCCCTTACCCGCCCAACCGCGGGGACAAGATCACAACCTGGCGCCTGATCGAGCGCCTGCAAAGGGATCACGAAGTCGCCGTGGTCGCCTTCGCTCACGACAAGGCGGACGTGCAGGGCGCACGCGAACTGCGCGAGTTGGGGTACGACGTCACGGACATCCCCTTGAACTTGAGGCGGGCCAAGCTCTTGGCCAGTCCCCTCCTGTTCACGAACAGGTCCCTCACCCAGGGGGTCTTCGGTTCCGCGAGACTGCAATCCGAAGTGGACCGTCGCTTGGGCTGGGCGGACGCAGCGTATGCTTTCTCTTCATCCATGGGAGACTTCCTCTTGGACCGTGGCCTGCCCTGGGTCATGCACTTTGCCGAGCTTGACTCTGATAAGTGGAGGCAATACGCAGAGAGCAAGTCCTTCCCTTTGAACTTCATCTACCGACGTGAGTGCCGCACGCTATTGAGGTACGAGCGCAGATTGGCGGCAGACGCCGTGACCAACGTCTTCTGCACTCCCCTCGAGCAGGATCTCTTCAAGGAGCAGATTCCTGGCCGCCTCTCCGCCGTCGTCCGCAACGGTGTGGATCTGGAGTACTTCCAGCCCCAACCCGAGCTGAGGGAGCCCGAACACCTGATGTTCACGGGCGTCATGGACTACTTCCCCAACGTAGACGGCTGCGTGCACTTCGTGGAAGAGGTCTTGCCCCTCGTCCGCACCCGATTTCCGGACTGTCGCTTCACGATCGTCGGTTCACGGCCGGCGCCAGAAGTCGAACGCCTGGGACAGGTCCCCGGTGTTGCCGTCACCGGCTTTGTCGACGACATCCGTACCTATCTCGGGCGGGCCGCCATCTCGGTCGCCCCCCTGCGCGTGGCGCGCGGGATCCAGAACAAGGTGTTAGAAGCCCTGGCTTGTGGCCTCCCGGTGGTCGGAACCACTTCGGCCACCCAGGGAGTTGAGGGCAAAGCCGGCCAGGACTTCATCCTGGCCGACAGCGCCCGCGACCAGGCCGACGCGATCATTCGCCTGCTGCGCAACCCCGACGAGGCCCGGGCTTTGGGTCAACGGGCCCGGACCTTCGTCGAGGAAAACTACGACTGGTCGCGGACCCTGCAGGCGTTTGATGCTGTTCTCGAGCAGTTGCAAGAACGCATCTGACCCCGCTGTCCTCGCCCCTGCCTGCGCCCATGACCTGGGCTATACTGCTCGCCCCAATTCGGCCCTGCCGCACCCATCGAGCCTCGAGCGACCTCTCCCATGAGCCACGACAACATCATCTCCACGTTCAACTCCTGGGCCCAGGACGGCCGCGCCGAAGGCATGCAGGAGGGCCACGGCGACGTGGTCGGCCAGGTCATTTCCCAGCTGGACATCCGTGCCGGAATGCAGTCCTTGGACCTGGGCTGCGGCTCGGGCTGGGCCACCCGCTTGCTGGCCTCGGCAGCCCCGGGCGCCGGAGCCGTGGGCGTGGATGCCGCCCCGGAGATGATCGCCCGCGCCGAAGCGAACCACGACTTGACCTCCCGCGCCCGCTACGAAGTCGGCACCTTCGAAGCCCTCGACTTCCCCGACAACCGCTTCGACCGGGTCTTCTCCATGGAAGCCCTCTACTACGCAGTGGACCTCCCCAAGTCTCTGTCCGAGCTCTTGCGCGTCACCAAGCCCGGCGGCCACTGCGACATCGTCGTCGACCGTTTCAAGGAGTCGCCCCTGACCGAAGGCTGGGAAGAGTCCTGCGGCGTGGCCATGCACTTCCTAGGCGAGTCCGAATGGCAGGCCGCATTTGAAGCCGCCGGCTTCGAAGACGTCACTTGCACCCGCGTCATCGACTCCCGCGGCCCAGGCTCAGAAGCCGACTTCCAGCCCAACGTCCACCTCGCCACGTACCAAGACAAAGTCGCCCTGCACGAGGCCGGCAGCCTCTGGATCCACGGGGTCAAGCCGGGCTAGAGTTCGATCAGAACAAATCCATGCTGGCCGACGTCCACTTCAGCAGGGGCGCGGAGTACAGCAGGAAGATCACGTTCAGGGCGGCGAAGACGACGAGCAGGATCGCCATGGCGGGCTGGGGGCGGACGGTGGTGCCGTCGGATTCCTTGAGGAACAGATGCTTGGCCACGCGCATGTAGTAGTAGAGGCTGACCACGGAGTTGAGCAGCATCAGGAGCACAAGCCAGCCATAGGCTCCGTCTTGGACAGCGAGGGCTGCCTTGGCCACGGCCAGCTTGCCGAAGAAGCCCACCGTGGGCGGCAGGCCGGTCAGGCTGACGAGGAAGACGACTGCCGAGACGGAGATCAAGGGGGCAGCGCGGCCGAGTCCATTCAGGGATGCGTAGGTCTCTTTTCCCGTCTGCCCTTGGAAGTAGAGCAGCACGCCGAAAGCGCCCAGGTTCATCAGGTAGTAGGCCACCAGGTACAGCATCGCGGCTTCCAGGCCGGGGCCGTTCATGGCCACCAGGGCCACGAGCACGTAACCCGCGTGGGCCACCGAAGAGTAGGCCAGCATGCGCTTGACGCTCTCTTGCCGCACGGCCGCCAAGTTGCCGAGGGTCATGGTCACGGCGGCCATGATGGCGATCAGGCTTCCCACTTGAATGCCGTACTCTCCCACAGCCGCGGCCACGTCGGGGGACATGAAGAGGACTGCGAGGAAGCGCAAGAGCGCTCCGAAGCCTGCGGCCTTGGAGGCCACGGCCAGGAAGGTCGTCACCGGTGTGGGCGAACCCTCGTACACGTCCGGGGCCCAGAAGTGGAAGGGCGCTACGGAGATCTTGAAAGCGAAGCCACCGAGGATCATCACCATGGCCAGGGCCACGGTCGCCGGGGACGTGGTCACGGCTTCGGCCAGGCTGCGGGTCAGGCCTACGCCCTCGGCGGTGCCGGCCATGACTTGCAGGTCCATGGTGCCGGTCAGGCCGTAGAGCAGACTGATGCCGTAGACCATCACGCCCGCTGAGAAGCCGCCGAAAACGACGTACTTCATGGCGGCCTCGGCCGAACGCTTCTCGCCCTTGTGAAAGCCGGCCAGGGCGTAACTGGCGAGGGAAAGCAGCTCCAGGCCAAGAACCAGCAACATCATGTTGTTGGTTCCCACCATGAAGAAGATGCCCATGCCGGCGCCCAGGAGTAGGAAGTAGTACTCCCCAATGCGGTCCCTGCGCTCGCGGTGGTCCCCCATCACGAATCCGATCACCACCGCCAGCGAAGCGCAGGTGAACAGCTTGAAGAAGTTGCCGAACTTGTCCACCACCACGATTCCAAAGGCGGTGTCACCCACGGAATCGTCGAAGCCCAGGAGCAGGAGGAAGCTCGCGAGACCCAGGCCGGCGATGGAAATCCATCCCAGGCGACTGGAACCGCGCTCCTTCCAGACCAGGTCCATGATCAGGACCAGCAAGCTGACCGCGCCGAGCACAAGCTCGGGGGACAGCAGTCCGAAGCCTTTGAGGTGGATGTCTTGCACGAGTGGATCTCCGCTCAGCTACCGGGCTTGAGCAGGCTCATTAGCTCAACGACGCTCGTGTCCATCCAGTCGAGCAGATAGAAGGGGAAGATCCCGAGCACCAGGCACAGGAACAGGAGCGGCGCCAAGGAGAAGACCTCGCGGCCGTTGATGTCGGGATAGCCCTTGTACTTCTCGTTCAGCGGCCCGAGGAACACGCGTTGCAGAGCCCACAGGATGTAAGCAGCGGTGAGCACGACGCCCAAGCAGGAGATCAGCACCAGAATCTGGAAGCGTGTGTCCTCAGCCTGGAAGGCGCCGACTAAGGTCATGGCCTCCGACACAAAACCCGCCATGCCGGGCAGGCCCAGCGATGCGAAGAAACCGAAGGTGGCCAGGGCCCAGTAGCGCGGCATGACCTGCGCCACGCCTCCAAAGGCATTCAGGTCACGGTGGTGGGCCCGGTCATAAATCACACCTACGATCAGGAAGCAGGCGGCCGAGCTCGTGCCGTGGTTGAACATCTGCAGTGCGGCGCCATTCATGCCCCATTCCGTCAGGGCGGCCATGCCGAGAAGCACGAAGCCCATGTGCGAGACGGACGAGTACGCGACCATGCGCTTGAAGTCCGTCTGTCCCAGGGCCACGTAGGCCCCGTACACAATCGAGATCACGCCCAGTACGCCCAGCACATAAGCGTTGTCGCGGAAAGCGTCGGGCACGATCGGGAAGCAACCTCGAATCAGGCCGTACCCACCGAGCTTCAGCAGAATGCCAGCCAGGATGACGGAGATCGGCGTGGGTGCCTGCACGTGGGCGTCCGGCAACCAGGTATGGAAGGGGAAGCAGGGAATCTTGATCGCGAAGGCGATGAACAGAAACCAGAAGGCCCAGGTGGTGAAGCTCATGCCGAGCAACTCGGGGCCAGTCCACATTCCCGCCTTGCCGATGGCCATCATCTCGGGAATCGAGAAGGTGCCCTGGTCCAGGTACATGGCGATCAGCGCAATCAGCATCAGCACCGAGCCCGCCAGCGTATACAGGAAGAACTTGATCGCCGCGTACTCGCGCTTCGGTCCACCCCAGATCCCGATCAGGAAGTACATGGGCAGCAGCATCACTTCCCAGAACACGTAGAACAGGAAGTAGTCGAGTGAGATGAACACGCCAGTGATTCCGCACCCGAGCAGCAAGAGCAACGCGTAGTAAGCCTTGGACAGGCGCGGCACGGTCTCGCTCGCCGGAACGGCGATGAACATCAACAGGGTCGTCAGCCACACCAGGGGCAGGGACAAACCGTCAATTCCCACGGTGTAATTGATCTGGAACTCGCCCACCGTGATCCAAGGCAGGCTCTGCACGAGCTGGTAACCGTTGGCTCCCGTCTGGAAGTCGCCGAAGTAGACCATCGTGGCCAACACCAAGGGGATGAAGGTCGCCAACCCGGCGATGCCCTTGATGAGGCTCATGTTCTGGCGAGGCACGCACAGAATCGCCGTCATCCCGATCAGGGGGATGAAGGTGATCCAGGTGAGGATCGTGGACTCGCTGAGTGTGAGAAGACTGTCCATGGAACTTGTGGACTGGAGGGAGGGGAGGCCGCTACGGAATCAGGAGAGGATGTGGAAGGCCGCCAACAAGATGCCGCCGGCCACGGCGAAGGAGACGTACTGCTGAATACGGCCCGTTTGGAGGAGTCTCACGACCGAGCCCGTGGTCTGGATGACACTCGCCATCAAGTTCACGAGCCCGTCGACGATGTGCTTGTCGATCCACGCGCCCACAAAACCCAGGGCCTTGTGGATGCGGCCCATGAGCAACACCAGTCCATCGACGATGTTCTCGTCGATCCACTTCTGGGTGCGGCTAAGCGACATGGTGCCGCGGATAAGCGTCGCATCGACGACCTCGTCCACGTAGTACTTGTTGGCCACGGTGGTGTAGAAGCGGCCGAACTTTGCGGTCACGCGTGCCGGGTCGATCAAGCGCTTGAGGTACATCAGCGCAGCGCCCAGTACGCCGAGCAGCAATACTCCCAAGCTGACGATCAGAGCCCGCGTATGAGCCTCGTGACCAATGTGGGCGGTGTGCTCCGGATCGTGCGCCCGCGCCTCTGCAGCGGACGCGATGTTCATCTGGCTCAGGTCGATGCCCGGGTAGAGGAACTGCTCCGTCTCTCCAGTTTCGTGATCCACATGCCAGACAAGACTCTCGAACCAGGTGTGCTCGCCCAGGACGTCGCCGTCCATCGCCCACATCTTGCCGCCGAACAATCCCAGGGTGGCCAGGGCCAACAAGGAGACGACCATGGGTGCCGGTGACTCGTGCGCGTGGTCGTGGATGTGCTGATCCTTGGGCTTCCCGAAGAAAGTCATGAAGATCAAGCGGAACATGTAGAAGGTCGTGAGCATCGCAGCCAGCGCGAGGCAAATGAGGGCAAACGGGCCGACCCAGCCACCGTGGCCCATGACCGCTTCCCACGCCGAAGCAATGATCTTGTCCTTGGAGTAGAAACCGCTGAATAGGGGCGTACCCGCGATCGCCAAGGTGCAGATCAGCATGGCGGCGAAGGTCAGCGGCATCTTCTTGCGCAACCCACCCATCTTGCGCATGTCCTGTTCATGGTGGCAGCCGTGGATGACTGAGCCGGCGGACAGGAAGAGGCAAGCCTTGAAGAAGGCGTGGGTCACCATGTGGAAGAGGCCTGCAACCAGGCCAATGCCGACCGTGCCCACGGCCGCGCCGGCGGTGCCAATGGCGGCAACCATGAATCCGAGTTGCGAAATGGTCGAGTAAGCCAGGACGCCCTTGATGTCGTTGACCGTGCAACCGATGGTCGCCGCGAAGAGCGCTGTTACCGAACCCACGACGGTCACAAACTGCAGCACGTCCGGTGACATGAGCGGGAAGGTGCGCCCCAGCAGGAACACGCCTGCGGCCACCATGGTCGCCGCGTGGATCATGGCCGAGACGGGGGTCGGGCCTTCCATGGCGTCGGGCAGCCAGATGTGCAGTGGAAACTGAGCCGACTTGCCCATCGTCCCACCAAATACGAACAGCCCGGCGACGGTCATCCAGGCCGGGTACTCGCCTCCGTTTGCAGCCACGGCCTCAGCACCGAGTCGCCACATCTCACTGAACTGGAAGGTCCGGAAGTTGTAGTAGAAGATCGCCATGCCGAAGAGCAGGCAGGTATCTCCTACACGGGTTGTGAGGAATGCTTTCTTGCAGGCAGCGGCGGCTTGCTTGATGCGCGGGCTGTCCGGGTCGTGGCTGAAGTGACCGATGAGCAGGTAACTCATCAAGCCCATCAGCTCCCAGAAGATGAACAGGAACAGCAGGTTGTCGGAGAGCACCAGGCCCAGCATCGCGAAGGTGAACAGGCTGATGTTCGCGAAGAAGATGTGGTAGCGCCGATCCCCCTTCATGTACCCCATCGAGAAGAGGTGCACGAAGAACGAAACCACGCCCACAACGGCGAGCATGGCTGCTCCCAGGCCGTCGTACAGCACCCCAGCCACCAAATTCAGGCTAGGGGCCTTTTCCGCTGACTGATAGAACCACTCGAAGACTGGCCCTCCCTCGTTCACGGACTCGTGGAAGAAGGGGCCGTGACCCGCCGCACCGAGGGCCACGAACAACATGCGCACGGTGATGCACATGACGACGAACATCCCGGCCGTGGGCAGCCAATCGCCACCGCGCGGCAGACGTCGACCGAAGAATATCTGCACAACGAAAGCCGCCAGCGGAATTGCCGGCACAGCCAGTAGCAGCTTCCAGTCGAGTGCTGTGAGGTGGTGTTCCATTCAGGCGTGCGAGGTGGAGGGGAAGAAGCTCGTGCTACTCCCGCAGGAAGTCAGCCTCGCTTGGCTTAACGGTTTTCATGAGGTGAAAGACGTTCAACACGATGGCCAAGGCAATGGCCGATTCCGCTGCGGCAAGGATGATGAGGAACACGACGAAGACGCGCCCCTCGAGTCCTCCGCCATTGAAATGGTTGAAGGCCGCGAAATTGATCATCGCCGCGTTCATGACCATCTCGACGCCGAACAACACGTACAGAATGTTGCGGCGGCTGATGATGCAGATCAGGCCCAGGGCAAAGAGGGCGGCCGAAACGCCGACGTAGGCTCCAAGTCCCATCAGTCTTGCCCTCCTGCTGAAGCGGGGAGAGGCTCGTAGTCAACACGCCGGCGGCGCGCGATGTACACGGCGGCGACTAGGGCCACGGTGAGCAGGTAGGCAGCCAACTCAAAGGCCACCACGTACTGCTTTGGATCCAGGAAAGCGAGACCGATGGCGCGCGCATGGGAGTCCTCAGCGGGCAGCGTGTCCGCCATGACCCAGCCAGCCACGCCACCAGCAACTTGGGCAGCAACAAACGCCACACCCGCACCAACCAGGACGGTGGCTGCGCCGACACGCGCCAGGCTGCGCTCCTCGTTGTCCGGGGGCGAGAGCATCACGCCGAAAAGAAGCAGGGCCAAGATGCCGCCCACGTAAATCAGGATCTGAGCCATGGCGAGGAAGTCACTGCCGAGCAGGACAAACAAGCCGGCCACTCCCAAGAAGGTGGCCATCAAGGAGAACGCGCTGCGCACGATCGAGCGCTCCCAGATGCAGACTGCCGCTCCGCCCAGGATCAAGTACGCGCAGAATCCAAAGGCCAGACCGGGCCCCCCTGCACTCTGCAGGCCGGCGCCCATGGCCACGGCACCGGCCAGGCCCAGCGCGCCGTAAAAGACTCGGTTGAGATTCACGCCTCGCCACCCTCGGCGTCCTCGGAAGTGGCTTCCTTCTTAGCCTTCTCGGCGGCTGCCGCTTCCTTTGCAGCGGCCTTGGCGGCCTTCTTGGCGGTAGCCTCCTTCATGCGCACACGCGCATCCGGAGCCATGCCCTTGAAGGAAAGCAGGTCGTGGTTGAGTTCGCTGCGGTCCTCGGTCACCAAGGCAAACTCGGTGCCCATGTGTATGCAGTCCTTCGGGCAGGGGTACACGCACAGCTCGCAGAACATGCACTTCTGGTAGTCAAGCGTGAACGACACCCATTCCAGTTCCTTACCGTGCCGGATGGCGTCCATCTCGATGCAATCGATGGGACAGGCGCGGGCGCAGGCGAGGCAGTTGATGCACTTCTCCTGCTCCAGATAGTGGATTCCGCGGTACCGATCGGGGATCGGCAGACGCTGATCGGGATACTGGACCGTGATCGGCTTCTGCAGGAAGTACTTGCCGGTGATGCGCATGCCCACGAGGGTCGAGGACACGGCGTTCCAGACGTTGCTGATGTATTGCTTGGTGCTCACCATTTCAGTTCTCGTAGGTCTGTCAGTTGAGCACAACGTGCAAGATAGCTTCCCAGATCGCGGCACCGAGCACGCAAATCAAGGCCAGCGGAGTGAGGTACTTGTATCCCATGGTCATCACCTGATCGATGCGCACACGCGGCAGGGTCCAGCGCAACCACATCATCAGGAACACACCGATGAAGGCCTTGATCACGAGCGTCGCGAAGCACACGAGTGAGAAGAGGATCGACCCCTCCAGGCCTGCGCCGCGCATGCCGTAGGTGACTGGGCTTTCGAAGCCGCCGAAGAAGAACACCGCACCCACCACGCTCATCAAGAACATGGCCGCGTACTCCTCCATGAAGAAGAAGGACCAGCGGATGCCGGAGAATTCGGTCAGGAAACCGGCCACCAGTTCGGACTCGGCTTCGGGCAGGTCGAATGGCGCGCGCTTGGTTTCGGCCAGCGCAGCGATCCAGAAGATGATGAAGGCCGGCAGGCACAAGGGGTTCTGGAAGATGGCCCAGTTCATGCCGAAGAAACCACTCTGCAGTGAGCTGGCGTCGAGCAGGCTGAAGGTACCGAGCGTGATCAGCGGCACCATGAGCGCGATACCCAAGGGAATCTCGTAGGCCACCACCTGCGCCGCCTCGCGCATGGCGCCGTACAGAGACCACTTCGAGTTGGAAGCCCAACCGGCCATGATCACACCGATCGTTGTGGTAGAGCCGATTGCGAGGATCGCAAAAATCCCCAAATCCATGCGTGCGAAGTACCAGTCGTAGGACAGGGGCAGGGCGGCCAAGGCACCGAAGATGGAGGCCAAGACGAGACCAGGCGAGAGCACGAACAAGACCTTGTCCGCTCCGAGGGGAATCATGTCTTCCTTCTGGAAGAGCTTGATGCCGTCCGCAATGGTCTGCGCCCAACCGTGCCAACCGCCCGCGTACATCGGCCCGTTGCGGCATTGCATGTGACCCGAGACCTTGCGCTCCATCCAGACGGACCACAGGGCAATCAGTGAGACGATGCCGACCAGAATGCCGACGCCCATTGCGACCGAACCGAGGATCAAGGCCCAGCCCGGAACCCACTCCGGCAGCGGAAGGTCCTGCAGCAGGGTGTGCAGAAAATTGCTGCCCTCGTTGTGCGTCTGAGCCACAGCACCGCTCGCGTCTTGAATGAGGGCGAACATCAGCGGTCCGTCTCTCCAATCACGATGTCCGTGGAACCGATGATGGCGACCGAGTCCGCGAGCAGGGTGCCGGGCATGAGATCTTCGAGCACGGCCAAGTTCACGAATGATGGGGCCCGTACGCGGCAACGGGTGGCCACCTTGCCACCGTCGGAGTGCAGATAGTGACCGAGTTCACCGCGCGGGTTCTCGATGCCCACGTAGGCCTCGCCCGGCGGCACCTTGATCACCTTGGGCACGTCGCCGATCACGGGGCCTGGTTCAATCTGCTCCAGGCACCAACGCACGATACCGAGGCATTCCTTCATCTCGACCATGCGCACCTGGGTGCGGTCCCAGCAGTCGCCCACTGTGCCCTTCTCGCCGGTACCCAAGGGAACGTTGAATGCGCCGGCGGCATGGGCCTCGCCGTATTCCATGTAGGGCATGTCTCGGCGCAAGTCAAAGTCCACGCCGCTGCCGCGCAACATAGGGCCGGTCAAGCCGAAGTCGTAGGCCATTTCTGCTGAGATCACGCCCACGTTGGCCGTGCGCTGAACGAAGATGTGGTTCTCGATGAGGAGGTCGTAGTACTCCTGCCACTTCTCCTCAAAAACGTCGCAGAAGTCTGAAACCTCTTGCAGCCAGCCGGGAGGCGCGTCGTTGAACACACCGCCGATGCGGATGTAGGAGTAGGTCAGGCGCGCGCCGCAGATTTTCTCGAACAACGCCTGAATCCACTCACGCTCGCGGAAGGCGTAGAAGAAGGGAGTGAAGGCGCCGATATCAAGGCCATAGGTGCCAAAGGCCACGAGGTGCGACGCGATGCGATTGAGCTCCGCGCAGATCATGCGGATCAGCGTGCCACGTCGCGGGATCTCCAACTCGGGCATCAGCGCTTCGACGGCGAGGCTGTAGCTCAAGTTGTTGTTCATCGCCGACAGGTAGTCGTAACGATCCGTGTAGGGCAGGTACTGCAACCACTCGACATTTTCCCCGATCTTCTCTGCGCAACGATGCAGGTAGCCGAGGTGCGGTTGGGCACCGGTCACGAGCTCGCCATCGGTGCGCAGCAGCACGCGCATCACCCCGTGGGTGGCCGGGTGCTGGGGACCCATGTTGATCTCCAAATCCGACGTGGCCACGTCCATGAAGAACTCGCGCTCTCCACTGGGGAGGACGCGCGCTTCATCGGCAGGCCGGATGGACGGCTTGTGATCCTTTTGGGTCGGAGAGGTCATGCTGGTGGCCGGGCTACTCGCAGGAGATGCCGTGGTATTCCTTGGGGAACTCGTAGTCCTTGCGCATCGGATAACCGGGCCAGTCATCGGGCAGCAGCATGTTGCGCGGGTCGGGGTGCCCCTCGAAGTTCACCCCGTACATCTCCATGCATTCACGCTCATGCCATTGGGCGGCGCGGTACACACTGGTCGACGATGGCATGCTCAAGGCCGACTTCGGCAGCAGGCACTTGATGCCCAGCCGTTGGCGGTGCTGCACGCTCAGCAACTGGACCAGGATCCACAGGTTCTCGTCCTCGGCATTGGGATCCGAAGCGGTGATGTCGATGAGCACCTCAAAACCAAGCGCGTCGTCGTCCCGACAGAAAGTCAAGAAGTCCGCGATGCGCGCGGGATCAACGCATACGTAGGGCAGCCCCGAACGCCCCTTGTCCTTGGTTTCCTTATCCGCCGGACGCGGCAGCTCGAGCGAGAGCAGCCCGGGGACCTTGGCCACCGACAGGTGATCAGCAATTGCCTGGAAATCCATGGTGCTCTGTGGACCCTAGGCCTGGTCGGCGGGCAGCAGGCGCGCGGGTTTGCGGATGACGGGGGTACGGCGCAGCTTGTCCTGCAGCGTCATGAGCCCCTCAAGCAACGCTTCGGGTCGCGGAGGGCAGCCGGCGATGTACACGTCAACCGGAATGATACGGTCGACGCCCTTCATGACCGTGTAGCCGTACTTGAAATAGGGTCCGCCGCCGGTGGCGCAGGCTCCCATGGCGATCACGTACTTGGGAGAGGGCATCTGGTCGTAGAGGCGCTTCACGCGCTCGCCCATTTTGAAATTGACCGTCCCCGCCACGATCATCAGGTCCGCCTGGCGGGGTGTGGCTCGGAAGGCCCCAGCGCCGAAGCGGTCGATATCGTGGTGCGCCGCACCGACAGCCATCATTTCGATAGCGCAGCAAGCCAACCCGAAGGTCATGGGCCAAATGCTGTTCAATTTGGCCCAGTTGAGAAGCCAATCGACACGCGTGGTAAGAACGTTTTCTTCGAAAGCCTCTTCGAGAATTCCCATGGTTGTATCTCGCAGGCGCCTTAGGCGCTGGCTGCCTCGGCAGCACTCTCGGTTTCGTGGTCTTCGCCCGCGTCCTCATCGGCGGGAGTGAGCTCCTCCACCGTGGGCACAGCCGCGCGAAAACGCTCGGCCGTGGGAACGTATTCGGGACCGTCATAAGACAGCACCCAATCCAAATCGCCCTTGGCCCAAACCGCGACCAGGCCAAAAAACAGGATGACGATGAACAGCGCGCCCTTGGCGACCGCCCACATGCCAATGTCGGGCGTTTCGAGGGCCTCGGTCATGACCATCGCCCAGGGGAAGAGAAAGGTGATTTCCACGGCGAAGATCACGTAGATCAAAGCCACCGTGTAGTACCGGATGTCGAAGTTGATCCAAGTGTCGCCGATCGTCTCTTCACCGCACTCGTAAACCTCTAGGCCCACTTCCGTCTTGCGCTTCGGCCTGAGCACCGAACCAATGAGCACGTTGACGAAGACGAACGCCAAACCGACGACCGCGAAGACCAGCACGTTGAGGTAGTCGAATTGCACTGGTAGTGGGGTCTTCCCGGCTGGGAAGAGGGTCGAGTCGGGGGAGTTGAGGGGGGGTCTGAGGACCCGTTCCGGCCGCTTGCGAGGCACCAGGAAGGGGCCCCGAGGTCGAGAACTTGGCCGAGAGTCTAGGAGGGGTTTGGCGGGGGTGTCAAGCGAACCAGAACCCCATAAGAGTGGGCGCGAGACGGCCCTTGGAGCGGGGTTGCGGCCAACCCAGTTCGCAAGACGGCCAGGCTCACAAGTGAACAGAACTCCTGCTCCCTGAGCCGCTCTGGAGATCTGGGTTCTCGGATCTGGCCCTGGGGTGGCCTGGGACGGGAATCTGGTCCTCAAACGTCTAACAATAAGGTGATATTTACCCAGTATCTTACTCAATGTCTCGTCCCACAGGAGTGTCGATCTCCAGCCTGGAACCAGTTGGGCCAGGTCTGCATCCTGCAGACCTAGTAACCGGCTGGCCGTCTCCGTATCTTCTGCGGCCCAAATAGGGTGCCGACACTGTCCCCAGGCCCCGTGGCCAATCGGGCAATTCGCCCGCTACCGACGCGCAGCGGCCCCCAGCCCTGCCGCCAACCCGGCCCCTCGTGCAGGCGCCATTTTGTGTCCCATGGACAATACCAAGACAACATTCCTCTACGGCCCGTCCGTCACCAAGCGCTTCAAGCGCACTCTCGTACTCGACCTGACCGCCAGCCAGGAGCACCTGGTTGTGGAACGCGGTTCTTCGCTGGCGAGGGGCTCTGTCATCGTGACGACCTGCGCGAGGGAAATGATTGCCTCCTCGAAGGCGGGAGACAAGCTCGACCACATCATCGTCACTGGCTCGAGCGAAGACCCGACTCAACATCCCGACCTGCGGGAGGTCACCGAGAACCTGCGCACCCTGCGCGACAAGTGGTTTTCGAGGGCGAAGTTGTGCATCTCCACCTCTAGCACGGACTTCGAAAACGAAGACTTGCGAGCATGCTTGGCCATGTATGACCGCTTCTTCCTGAAGTACCAATGGGGAACTGCCAAGACCTTCGCAAAGATGACTGGTGACAAGTCCACCAACCTGGCCACGCTCACCAAGCGTCTGCCTAGCTTTGATCACCTTGTGGTCGAAGCTTCCTTCATCGCGGGCAACACGTACAACGGCTCCGACAGCGAGGTCTCCAACTGGATCAAGAAGCTGCAGGAAATCGGCCCGCAGGAGGTCCACATTCTTTCAGGTACGGATGGACAGCCCAAGGCCACCAAAGCCGTCACTCCCAAGCGTCGCCAGAAGATTGCCGAAGAGGTCACCGAGAAGACCGGCCTGACCGTGGTGCTGCACGACGAAGAAACGTTGATCGCCTGAGGACCCGTACTGCCGTGACACCCACGCCCCTTGTTGAACTACGGGCCGTCACACGTCGTTTTGACGAGGTTCTCGCGGTCGACGGGCTGACCCTGGATGTCCGTGCCGGTGAGGTCTTTGGGCTCTTGGGGCCCAATGGATCGGGCAAGACAACCACGGTTCGGATGATTGCGGGCCTCTTGGCGCCCACGTCGGGTCAGGTAAGGGTGCAGGGTGCGGATGTGACACAGGACCCCCTCGCGGCGCGCCGCTGCCTGGGTTTTGTCCCCGATGGCGCCCCGCTGTACCCGAATCTCTCCCCGCGCCAGCACTTGGAATTGGTCGGCCGGCTGCACGGCTTGGATGAAGACGAGATCCAAGGCGAAGCTTTACGGCTCCTCACGGTGCTTGGACTTCACGACCGAATCGATGAACCCGTGGGCCGTTTCTCACGGGGCATGCGTCAGAAGACGGCCTTGTGTTGCGCCCTCTTGCCCCGCCCAGACCTATTGGTTTTGGACGAACCGCTCTCAGGACTCGACGCTCCTACCGCCGCGGTGTTCAAAGAGGTCTTGGCCGCATGGGCGAAGGCCGGACGATCCGTGCTCTACACTTCCCACCTTCTGGATGTCGTCGAACGGGTTTGCGATCGCATGGCGATTTTGGACCAAGGTCGACTGGTGGGCCTAGGCAGCCTCGACGAACTACGTTCGCGCGCAGGACAAGAGGGCACGTTGGAACAGGTCTTCAGCAGTCTGACCAACAGCGAAGATCCCGCCTTGCAAGCCCGACGTCTGCTCGATCGTTAGCCGACTCTTCAGCTTAGGGTGAGTGGGGTGGGCTTGAAGTTCTCATCGACCGCGACCATCGTCACCTCGGCTTCCGTCACATACTGCTGCATGCCGTCCCCGAAGCGTCGTTGCGCCCAAACAGCCACATGCACGGTGACCGAAGTCCGGCCCGTCCTGCGCGTCTCGGTAAAAAAGGACACCAAGTCCCCCACGTGTACAGGAGCCTTGAAGTCGATTTTGTCCATCGAGACCGTGACCACCATGCCCGCATGGTGGTGGTGCGCTTCAATGGCAGCGGCCAGGTCGATCTGGGAGAGGATCACACCGCCGAAGATGGTGCCTACGGCGTTGGTATCCCGGGGCATCATCACTTGCCGAATCGAAGGGATGGCCTCGGTGGGGTAGGTCTCGGGAACGAAGGTACTCATGGATTGAGTTCAGTATGGAGTGCGCGACGCGCCCAATCACCCACGCACTCCTGGAGATCTTCCAGGGCACCAGTGAAAAAGTGGTCCGAGCCTTCGATTTGCTCGACGTCGACCTGTTGGGCCAGGTTCGGCAGGCGTTCGAGCACATCTGCGGCTGTGCCAAAAGTGTCCTCGCTCGCCATGAGTACGAGCCCCGGGCAGCGGATCTCATCCGCCACGGAGCAGGGGAATGCCAGCACAGGCAAGGCCAGCAGCACGACGCTTTGTACACGGTCGTCCTGGACAGCCAGTGCCGCAGCCGTGCGCGCGCCAAACGAGAACCCACCTGCCCACAAGGGGACATCGGGCACTTCTTGGGACAGCCAATCGACAGCAGCCCGGTGGTCCTGCACCTCACCTCCTTCCCCATCGTGGGTCCCCGCGCTTGATCCGACGCCTCGGTAGTTGAGTCGCAGCACGGCGAGCCCCGCGCCTTGCAGCGCCCGCCCGGCACGGAAGACCACACTGCTGTTCATGGCTCCACCGTGCAGAGGGTGGGGATGCCCTAGGGCTACTGCTGCCTTGACCTGACCTTCGGGGAGCCAGAGCTCGCCCTCGAGATCACCCGCCGGACCCTTCATGCAGACCTTCATGGCTCCGCTACGTTAGGCTCGGATGCGTCCATGTGGAATCGCATTCTACTCGTGGCCCGCACACACCTCGCCGGAGAGTGGCTCGGGGAGCGCGGCGCCAAGTTGCCGATAGCCCCCATTCTGTTCCAAGCTTCCCTGGCCGCGGTCCTGTGTGGCTTGGTGCGCGACCATCTTGGACCCCAGGCGTACACGGTCTTCGCCCTGTCGCTGCCCCTGGGTTTGACCGCCATCGCCCTGCTCGGAGAGCTTGGACCACTGCTACGCGCCGATCCAGCCGCTGAGTGGGTTGCCGCCCTACCCGTGCGTCCAGGTGAATTGCGCGCGGCACGTATCTTGGTCATGGGCGTGCTGCTCGGTGGCCTCGCCCTCGGATCGCTGGTGCCGGCGGCTCTGCTCGCGCCCGATCAGATGGCGGTGATCGACCGCATGCTGCTCGTGGCGAGCGGCCTCATGCAGACGCTCTTCATCGGCGCCCTCTTGCTTTGGGTCCAAGCAGGCCTTGCCGGGCGCGCGGAAGGGCTCCTGACGGCAGTCCAGACAGCCCTCTTCTGTGCGGTGATGGTGGGCTTCACGGCGGGGCTCGGCAGGCTTGCGGATTTGGAAGAGGCCGTCTCAAGCGGCGCCCTCGCCAACTACTACCCACCAGTCTGGTTCTCCGCGCCTCTGGCTCCCGATCCCCGGGCTGCGGGATTGTGGCTGGCCCTGGCTGCCGTGGCCGTGACCCTGGTCACGTTCGGATTGGCCCCCTTCCCGCCCGCCCCCCGGGCGCGACCCACACGCTCGCCTCTGGGTGTTCTGCTGTGGCCCTTGCACCAACTCGCCTCTCGATTCTGGGTGCGTTCTAAGGAGCGAGCCAGTTTCGAATTTGTCTATCGCGCCCTACCCAGTGAGCACGACTTCGTCACACGCGCCTATCCCCTACTCGCCGTGCCCCTCGCCTTCCTCTTGCTGGGAGCCGACGGATCCGACACTCGCGACGAGGGACTGCTCGCCCTCTTGCTCTTCGCGCCCGCAGTCTACCTACCCCTGCTGCTGCTCTACGTCCCGGCGACCGCCACGCCCGAAGCGCGCTGGATCGTAGACACCTGCCCCCTGGATCCAAGGGACGAGGCGGCGGGTGCACGCAAGGCGATCGTGGTTCGCATGCTGTTGCCCCTGTACATCGCCTTGGGTGCGCTTGTGACCTGGCAGGCGGAGTCCAGGTTGGCGCTGCGGCTGACTCCCGTGGCGCTAGCCGCAAGCCTGGTATTGCTGCGCGTTTCCTGGGACTTCTTCACCGGCGCAGCCCCGCTCTCCACCGCCCCCGGCGACCTGGGTACTGCCTGGGACGATGCACGCTCGGGGCGCATGTTCCTGATCGCCATTCTCGTGACTCTCGCAGCCATCGGTGCCTGGCAATCGGTCAAGTCACCGCTGGTGGGGTTCTCGGTCCTGGCCATCGTCCTCATTGCGGATCGCTTGCCTATCGGCGGCGCGCATCGAGGAAAGCCGACAGGTCCGGTGCCAGGGGACAGGTGACCTCGATCTCACCGGACGCCGGGCTCTCAAAGACCAAGCGCATGTTGTGCAGGGCCTGACGGCCGTGCTCCAGTTCGGCCAGCTCTCCTGCGGTCAGGTCACCATCAATTGAGCGCGCAAAGTAGCTCTCGTCTGGGCCGTAGAGTTTGTCACCCACGATGGGATGGCCATGGGCCGCCAGGTGCACGCGGATTTGGTGCTGCCGCCCAGTGAATAGCTCGCAACGCACGAGAGCGTAGTCCTGGCCTGCACTGGAGGTCTCTTCCAAGACGGAGTAGTCCGTGCGCGACTCGAGGCCGTCGGCCCGCACCGCCATCTTCAGACGCACTGCGCTGGCTCTGGCTGGGCCGATGGCACTTGTCAGTGACCCTGCGCCCGGAGTTGGAATTCCCCAAGTGATGGCCTGGTAGGCCTTCTCCACCCGACGCCCTTCGAACTGAACCATGACTTGTGTGTGGGAGGCGGGTCGTTTGGCGATCAGCACAATGCCACTGGTTTCCCGATCGAGGCGGTGACACAAACGGGGAGCCATTTGCCCGGCCCGAATTTCATTCTTGAAGTGCGCATGGACGCGCTGGATCAGCGTGTCCGAGTAATGGCGACCCGCGGGATGCACAGCGACGTGCGGGGGCTTGTTCACCACAAGCACCTCTTCGTCCTCAAAGAGCACGTCAATCGGGCCCATCGCATCCGCCGAAAAGCTACGCCGGTTCTCTTCGGGGATGACCACGATCACCCGGGATCCATGACGCAATTTGCGGCCTGGCCGTTTCTCCACACATGCTGGGTCTCTTCCTGCTGGACGATCCGGAGATCCCGCGTCCACGAGCACATACCCCTCGCGGATCAGTTTCTGGATGGAATTCCGGGAACGCCAGGAGATGCGTTCCGCGAGGAAGTGGTCCAAGCGCAGAACGAGGTCCGCGACCTTGACGCGGTAATCGCTCGCTTCGACGACGAGCTCGATCTGCGCAGGCGGTTCGGTCAGATCGCGGTCGTTGGGAAGCAGACCCATGGGGTGGTACAAGAAAAAAGGAGCTGTCCATTGCTGGGCAGCTCCTCGTGTGCGGGTGGCCGTGGGCCGTCAGGCGCTTGACTAGCGCGTTACCGTGCGACGCCGACGGCGGCGGCGGTTCGGGTCGTTCTTGCGGGTGGCCTTCTGGATCGTACGCAAACGCTCGCGGCGTTCGCGCCGGCGGCGGTCCGACCTCTTCTCATGCCAGGTACGAGCCCTGGCCATGCGGAAGATGCCGCTGTAATTGCACTGGCGCTTGAAGCGGCGCAGGGCGGCTTCCAGAGATTCGTTCGAACGTACGGCGACCTTGATCAAGACTGACTAACCTTCCATATCCTTGTTTGCGGGGCGCGCGAGCGGGATGCCCGTGCGAATTTGTGGGCGACCACTTTAGCGCTAAGCGGGGCGTTGGACATAGGGACGGGTGGAAATCCACTGCAGGTGCTGCCATTCTGCTACCCAGGTGCAGAATCCCAGTCAAAAGGGCGGTTCCGGGTTCCCCCGGGGTGCATACCCAGACCAAGGGGTGCCCCTGCAGGGACAGGTCGACCTCATCACCTACCATGACGAAGAGAGCCTCTACACGGTTCTAAAGCTAGTCCCGGAAGAGGGTTACGACATCCCCGAGAGCGAAGAGTTGTTCGCACCGACGCGCCTCACAGCCGTCGGCCGCTGGGCTCATCCCATGGAGGGCGCGCGGGTCAGAATGCTCGGGATCTGGGGCCGACACGCCTCACACGGCAACCAGTTCGAGTTTGAAGTCTTGCAGCCGCTGGTCCCCGTGGATCCGCCGGGCCTTGAGCGCTACCTGGCTTCCAAGGCCTTCCCGGGCGTGGGCAAGGCCCTGGCATCCCGCATCGTCCGCCACCTGGGTTCCGACACGCTGAGTCGCATCGTGGAGGAAGAGAACTGCTTGGTGGGAATCAAGGGGCTGAAGCCCGGGGTCGCAGCGACCCTGCGCGAGGCGGTCATCGCTCAGACCGAGCTGCACGAAACCCTGGCCTTCTTGCATGGGGTCGGCTTGGGTCCAATCCAGGCACAGGCGGCCATGACCCGCTTGGGACCGGGATGTGAGACCCAGGTTCGTGACAACCCCTACGGGCTGATGCGCGTACCAGGGTTGGGTTTTGTGATCGCCGACCGCGTGGCCGAACAGCTAGGACTTGAGGATGACGATGCGCGCCGGTTGAGCGCGGCACTTGTGCACGCGCTCGATCGCGCGGCCGACGATGGGCATTCGTTTTTGGCCCGGGCGCAGCTCGTGAACGATGCTCGAGAGCTACTGCGGGTAACTACACCGGATGGACCCTTTGAGGATGCCCTTGGGAGCCTGGTGCGTGAGGGAGACCTCGTCGTCGATGAGGAAGCCTTCTCAGAAGAAACGGGCGTCGACCCCGTCTACCTTCCACACTTGCACACCAGTGAGGTTGGTGCCGCGCGCAGTATCCGCAAGCTGCTGACAGAAGGACCATGCTCGGCGCTCGCCAATGCCGAGGCCCTACAAGCTGCCGAGGACGAGGGGCAGCTCGAAATGCACTCCGGCCAACGCGAGGCCGTGTTGACCCTACTCAGCCAACCCGTGGCCCTTCTCACGGGTGGACCCGGAGTCGGCAAGACGACCATCATCCGCTTCGTGGCCAACTTGGCCGAGGCCGCCGGAGCCAAGCTCAGACTCGCCTCACCCACCGGTCGTGCGGCCAAGCGACTGAGTGAGGCCACGGGCCGCCCAGCGACCACCATCCATCGTCTATTAGGGTTTGATGCCACCGAAGGTGGCTTTGCACACGGGACGGACAAGCCCCTCAAGGCGGACCTTGTCATCGTTGACGAGATTTCAATGCTCGACATCGTGCTCGCCCATCACCTGTTCAAGGCCCTGAGCACGGGCACACGGCTGGTCCTGGTTGGCGATCCAAACCAGCTGCCCTCGGTGGGACCCGGCAACGTCCTGCGCGACCTGCTGGACTCCGGCGCCGTGCCTACAGCACGCCTCACGCACATCTACCGCCAGGCCGCGCAGAGCCTGATCGTGCGTAACGCGCACCGCATTCTAGAGGGCGAGATGCCCGAGCTTGGGGATGCCAATCCCGAGGAAACCGACTTCTTCCTCTTTGCGAGTGATGAAGAGGGGGCCACCGCCAAGCTGCTCATCGACGTGGTCACTCGCCGGCTCGCGGAGCGCTTTGGGATTGACTGGACGCAAGACGTACAGGTCATCGCCCCGATGTACCGCGGTGAGTGTGGAGTGGACGCCCTCAATGATCGGTTGCGCGAAGCCCAGGGCATCGGGGGTCGCGAAGTCATTCGCGGTGAACAACGCTGGCGCACGGGCGACCGGGTGATCCACACGCGCAATGACTATGAAAAGGAAGTCTTCAACGGCGACATGGGTGTGATTCACAGCGTCTCGAGTGACGGCGTCGTGACCGTTCGCTATCCCGAACAGGATGTGGTCTACAGCGGTGCAGAGCTCTCCCAATTGAAACCGGCCTTTGCGATCACCGTGCACCGCAGCCAGGGAGGCGAGTTCCCGGTGGTCGTCATGCCGCTTGTCAGGCAGCACGCTGTGATGTTGCAGCGCAACCTGCTCTATACCGCCGTGACGCGAGCTCAGCGCATGGTCATTTTGGTGGGTTCGCGCCGGGCACTCGCCAGAGCCATCGAGAACACGCGACGAATTGATCGACACAGTGCGCTGGCCGACCGGCTTGTGAACTGCGTGCCGGACTAGCCGCGCTCTTGTGGACCTAGGTAATTCCTCTGCTCGAGAGAGGGAGGCAAGCAGGTCATTTCATCCTTGGCCTCGGGATCGTCATGGGCGTACCGATAGCCCTCGCCGTAGCCTGCCTCCTTCATGAGGTCCGTAACAGCATTCCGCAGGTGGCGTGGAACGGGCTCCGCCGCTGTTCGCTGCACATCCTTCTCTGCCTTCCCAAGACCCGTGTAGAGGGCGTTGTCCTTGGGGGCTCGAGCCAGATAGACCGCGGCCTGCACGAGCGCCAGCTTGCCTTCCGGGTACCCCAGTCGGCCGAAAGCCTCGGCCGCATCGAGGGTGATGCGCAGGGCAAAGGGGTCGGCCAGGCCAATGTCCTCGCTCGCCATGCGAATCAGGCGTCGCGCGATGTACTGGCCGTCTTCACCCGCTTCCATCATGCGCGCCAGCCAGTAGAGGGTGGCGTTCTCGTCACTATTGCGGACGCTCTTGTGCAGGGCAGAAATCAGGTTGTAGTGCTCTTCACCGCTCTTGTCGTAGTGCAGGTGCTTGCGCTGTAGCGCATCGCTAAGTGACTCGTCGCTTAAGCTCTCTGTCTGGGCCATCGCCGCTGCGGTCTCCAACAGAGTCAATGCACGGCGTCCGTCGCCGTCTGTCGCATGGGCGATGCGAAGCAGTTGTTCGGGGGCGACTTGCAACTGACCGTCGAGTCCTCGGGGGTCGTCGAGTGCCCGACTCAAGAGGTCGACGACTTCCTCGGGCGCCAGCGGTTCGAGCTGCAGGACCCTGCAGCGCGAAAGCAGGGCCGAGATCACTTCAAACGATGGGTTTTCGGTGGTTGCGCCAACCAAGAGGATGTCTCCACGCTCCACGTAGGGCAGAAACGCGTCCTGCTGTGCCTTGTTGAAGCGGTGAATCTCATCCACAAACAGCAGCGTGCGCGTCCCGTTGCGCTTGCGCTCTGCTTCCGCCACGGACATGACGCCCTTGATCTCCTTGATGCCCGAGAGGACCGCGGAGTAGGGCACGAAGCGGCAGTCGGTCTTGGCCGCGATCAGGCGCGCTAGGGTCGTTTTGCCTACGCCTGGTGGACCCCACAGAATCAGGCTTTGATTGAGGTCTCCGGCCAGGGCCTGGGTGAGCACGCGGCCCTCTTCGACCAGATGTCGCTGGCCCACGAATTGTTCCAGGCCGCGCGGACGCATGCGATCGGCAAGAGGAGCGTCCTCAGCAGCGAGGTCGAGAGGGTCGAAGCCTGGATCCGGCGGCACCTCGAAAAGCTCTTTCACGGTTGCTCCACCCGCCCTGCGCTGAACAGGAGCAGAGACAGGGCCACTCCCAAGTTGAGGGACTCGACGCTGCTCGCCATGGGAATCGTGATGGGATCGAGATCGTGACCGCTGTTGGGGCGGGCCCCCGTCTCCGGTCCCACCCAAAGGGCCAAGGGTCCCGACCAGTCGTAGCTACCGGGCGTCGCACCGCCGCGCGTGGCAGCCATGGCCTGTCGGAATCCGAGTCGATGCAACTGTGCTCCCACCTCGGGCGCCTTGTCCGCAAGCACGACGGGCAGACGCAAGACACTGCCCATGGACCCGCGCACGGCCCTTGAATTCCAAGGACTGGTGCCACCCGCAATGATCACCATTGCCCGCGCACCTGCCGCCTCTGCAGACCTGGCCAGAGCCCCCAGGTTGCCCGGATCCGCGACGCCGTCAACGACGAGCAGGAGGGGGTCGTGATCGAGGTCAAGCTGATCGAAGGTGAGTGACCGGGGGACTGGCGCCAACGCCATCACTCCCGGCGAGGTCTTGAGGCCACTCGCCTGCTGTAGCAACTCGGATTCGACGAGTGTGCCGGCGACACCGAGTGACTCCAGGAGTTCGGGTCGCTCGGCGCAGACAAAGAGGCTCTCTAACGGGCCCCCTTGGTCAATGACGTCGCGTACGAGCTTCTCACCCTCTAGGACCAAAAGCCCGCGCTCCCGCCCGGCCAACACGGCACGCAGTCGTTTTAGGCCCGCGTTCGAACGCGAACGGATGATCTGCCCATCGGCGCCCATGGGCCTGTTATATAGCATGGGTGACCACTATGGATGGTGCTGACCAATTGACTGAGCGAGGCCGCGTGCTACGCGTGGATGCCAAGGTATGCCACGTGCAGGTGGAAGCGGGGGTCGTGCATGCCGCTCCACGCGGCCATCTATTCGAGGATCTGCAGGGGTGCAAGAACCCGATCGCCGTCGGAGATTTCGTTGAGGTCACCCGAGAAGGGGATCCGGTGGCGATCGAGAGCGTGCACGAGCGGCGCAACTACCTGGGTCGCACGGCCTCTTCCCATGACCCGCGCGAGCAGATTCTGGTGGCCAACGCAGATCAGCTATTCATCGTCGGCTCGGTCAAGAGTCCAGGCTTCTCCAGCAATCGCACCGACCGCATCTTGGCCGCTTGTGTCTGGCATGAGATCCCCGTGATTTTGGTACTCAACAAGATCGACATCGCGCGCGGGAATGAGATCGAGCAGATCCGCCGAACTTACGAAGCGGTGCCGATCGAGGTGATCGAAACGTGCGCCACAGACGGGCGTGGGGTCGAGACACTCAAGGACCGCATGCGGGATCGAGTGTCCGTCCTGTACGGACCCTCGGGAGCAGGTAAGTCCACTTTGATCAACGCCATTCAGCCGGGACTCAAGCTGCGTGAGGGCAAGATCAGCTCCTACTGGAAACAAGGCAAACACACGACGAGCTTCTCACAGCTGATACCGCTCGAGATGGGAGGCTTGGTGGTGGACACGCCCGGCATCCGCGTCTTCCGTTTGCACAACTTGAAACGCAACGTCTTGCCCGACCTCTTTCCCGAGTTCAAACGCTACCAAGACAAGTGCCATTTCGACGGATGCAGCCACGACCACGAACCGGACTGCTCAGTGTTCGACGCCGTGGATCGCGAAGAGCTGGCGGCTTCGCGTTATGCAAGCTACTTGGAAATGTTGGACGAAATCGATCCGGACAACGCGTACGACGCCAGTGTCGAGGAGCCGCTCTGAGTCGGCTACGGGAATGCGTCCACTGTGCTAGGCCCGCAGTAGCACGCTCCAGGCCCAGCCGAAGAGCAGACCGACGACGAACGCGCGAGCCCAGCGCCTTCCGCTCGACTCCATGAGGCTCGCAAATGCGTCTTGCCCGCGACGGTGAGCGATCCATACCTGCAGGCTGAACGCCAAGCTGCCTAGCACAAGCAAGAGACCAAAGGGCTGGTTTTGAAATGAGTCCAGTGGGTGGCCGTGCAACAACAAGACTGACGCCGTGGTCACGCCACATGTGGGACAGGGAACACCCAACCACTCTCGCGCGTAACAGGCGGACAGACCCAATTGCTCATGGGTCCCGAACCCGCGTGGGTCGGGATCCAGACTTAGACCCAGGACCAGCCAGACAATTGGAATGCACACGGCAAAACGCACCAGCCACACATGCTGTTTGGAACGGCCCCTCACGTACGCATGGTCGTTCAGCCTGCGAGGTCCGTCAAGCGTCGACCGGCTAGTTGAAGTCGTAGATGTACGACAACCGGAACTTGTTCAGGATTGCATAGGGCAGGTCGTGCAACCCCGCCAGATCCTGATCTCCGTGATCCTTGAAGCCGCGCAGTTTGGGGTTGCGCATGACAAAGAAGCGGCGCGAGGATGAGTCGCCGACTTCGTAGGAGTTGGGGAGGATTGCGCCACCCACTTCCACATTCAAATTGCCCGTGTAGAAGACTCGCACGTTCTTTAGATCCTCTTCCTGGTCGCTGGCAAGCTGCGCGCGGCTAGCGTCGCCCGCTTCATCCAAGAACTCGTGGGCCAGGAGCACCTCGTCCACGTTCATGTGCAGCAAAGGCGTCTGGATCCGCTCCCGTGAGTTGAGGTCGATCAAGGTCACGTCGCGAATGCGCATGAAAGTCTTGCGGTGCTCGTCCAACATTTTGGACAGACGCGTGTACTTGTTCTCAACGCTGCCCTTGATCAGGAAGGCGTCCGTCAGGAAGAGGTCGGAGCAGAGGGTGAGCATGGTGTTGGGAGCGACGGTCGCAGAGCCCCGACGAGGTACAGGGACCCCGTGACAAGGACCCATCCGTCGGTACCCACCCTCGCCATCGCTGCGGCAAGAGCCACGCTCGCATCGGGTTCGGCCATGGCTTCGAATCCGAGCTCACGGGCGATGCCCGCCAACTCGTCTGCGGGCCAATGGCGGCCGCTCTCGACAGAGGTGCACACCAGCCTATCGGCATGACCCCTGAGCACCTTGAGCATGCCGCGCGCGTCCTTGTCCCGCGCCAAAGAAAGAACCGGGTGGCAGGAGCCCTGCAGATCCCGGTCTGCCCGGAGTTCCTCCAACACGGCCGACAGACTGGAAGGTACGTGGGCACCGTCCAGCACCACGGGTACCCCCTGCAGGCCCCTCCTTTCTAGGCGCCCGGGCAAGCGTGCGGCGAGGGCCGTCTCGCTTTGCAACAGGTGCCCTCCGATGGGGCGACCGTCAGCGCCCTTCCAGCCCGCCTCGCCCAGGGAATCAAGGCTGCGGCGTGCCAGCCCCTCATTCGTGGGCGTCAGACCTTCGGCTGGTTCAGGGTGGGACAGGTCGACACCCAGCTGCGAGGCTCGGTCGGCAATGACTTGCGCCGCTCCAGCCTCCAGGGTTCCTGAACTGCAACCGACCGCGCTGACACATGGGGTGCCCGCTTTGAGAATCCCAGCCTTCTCGGCCGCGATCGCCTCGCGTGTTTGTCCCAGCACGTCGGTGTGTTCCAAATCGATGTTCGTCAAGACGCACAGGGCGGGATCCAACACGTTGGTGGAGTCCAAGCGTCCTCCCAGGCCGACTTCTACTACGGCCACCTCGACCTGCTCGCGGCGCATGGCCACAAAAGCGGCAGCCGTCATCAGGTCGAACCACGTGGCAGCCGCAGCCGGCGTTTCGTCTTGCTGGGCACCGGCCTGCGCGTCGAGCGCAAGTTCAATGCCCTCCGCCAAAACGTCATCTCGCACTTCCCGGCCAGCGATTGTGACTCGCTCCGTGACACGCTGCACGTGGGGCGAGCCGTAACGCCCGGTGCGCATTCCCGCGGCTTCCAGGCTGACGCCGATCAAGCTGGCGACTGACCCCTTGCCCTTCGTGCCACCCACATGCACGCTGCGATATGCGGCCTGTGGGTTCCCAAGGCGACTTGTCAGGTCACTCATGGGTCCAAGATCCATGCGCATGGCCCCTCGATCTAGACGCTCCCAGTTGATGCGAGCGTCCAGGCGATCCATCGCTGCCTTCAAACGTGGAGAGAGGCTGTCCATATTGAGACCGGCAACGCGAGCTGGCGCCCCAGAACGGGATTCCGTTTGTGGGGGTCCGTGCAACTCCATGGTCTACAATTGGAGTAGGCCAGGGGATTTCGGCGATAAGGAACCATCGTGCAATTGTTCCACAGGATCAAGATCTTCGTGTATCGCATGAGCGAGAGGGAACCCGACTACCTACTGCTCAAGCCGGAGCAGGGAATCGAAGGGTTATGGGGACCGATTCAGGGTGAGCTCGGATTGGGTGAGCAACTCGAACAGGCCGTACGCAGGCGCGCTGCGGAAGCCACAGGAGTGCCCTGCCTGGGACCGATCATCGACCTCGACCTGCCCAATCGCTGGCGCTTGGGTGATGAGGAGGTCGTGGAGTGGGCCTATGGGTGTTGCCCAGCCCAGGATCCCGATCCGGCTCGACTCGACGCTGACTGGGCAGAGTATCGCTGGGCCGATTTCCCCTTGGCCTACCCGGCACTTGGTTTCGAGAACGATCGCGAGGCCATGATTCGACTGCACGCGTTCTTGGGTGCTGCCTGAGGCACTGCGGTATCGAGCCGCGCCTGACTAGCCGAGCAGGGGTAGCAGGGGGTATTTCTTGCCAAGTACCGTCTGGTGTGGCGTCTTGAACCAGTTCTCGATGATCGCCCCGTACACGCCACGGAAATCTGTCGTGGCCACCAAGTCGCCCTTGTCCAGGTTCTGGAGAGAGGGATGCGCTCCATAGAGCCCCCCCTTGACTGCGGGCCCACACAGGAACATCGGGCCCGCCTGACCATGGTCCGTTCCCTTCGATCCGTTCTCCTGGACGCGACGGCCGAACTCTGAGAACACAAGCACGAGGGTCTGCTGGCCCGCCGGGCTGAGCTGGAGGTCCTCGAGGAATGCACCAAGCCCCTCGTCGAGGCTCTCCATCAGAGAATCGTGGCTCCCTCGCTGCCCGGCGTGGGTGTCGAAACCACCCATCTGAGCGGAGAACACCCGCGTTCCGAGGCGTCCATGGATCAGAGCGGCGACGTCACGCAAGGTTCCACCCAGGCGATTGCGCGGGTACTCGACCTTCTCGCGATACAGGGCGGAGGCCTTGCGGATGGACGCGCTCGAATCGTGCGCATCGTTCAGCACCGAACGCAGGCGCGCCAGTGCTCGGTCGCGGCCGGAATGCTCTCGCCGGTCCTTGCCATTGTCGCGATCGGATGCCGGGTGCATGCCGTAGGCCATCTCAACCTGTTGCTCTCCGAACCACTTGTACACGGTAGGCGCCTGCAGGGCAGCCGCAGGGTGGCTGGTGGAGTAGACGGAATAGGGCACGTCGCTACCCAAATGCACGACGAGGTTGGGGTGATCTTCTTCCTCCCAAGCCGCTTGGGCGAGCTGGCCAATCCAGCCCTCCCCACTCGCCCGACCTTCACGGCGACCCGTATGCCACACTTCCAAGGCACGAAAGTGGGAGCGGATCATCTGCTCGTAACCCACGCCCTCGATGATGGCTATGCGCCCGGCCTGATAATGTCCGTGCAAACGCTTCAGATTGCCATGCAGGGCGCGGTAGTCATCGAGCGGAAGCAGCTCGTCTTTCTGCAGCCGAATCGTCTTGCGCGCGGCACCGTAACCGTCGTCGGCGTACGGGACCACCGTGGAGAGTCCGTCGTTGCCACCCGAAAGTTGCAGCAGCACCAGGCTGCGGGGGAATTCCGCTTCGTCCGACAGGCTCTCTAGTTGACGAGCGAGGGCAGCCGCGCCGGGGCTGACAAGCCCGATCCCGTAGAGACCGCCGGCCAGAAATTGCCGCCGGGCGAGAGAGGCATGCGTGCGCGTCATCATCCGAGTTGCGCCTCCGGCAGGGACAGAATCAGATGTGCGAGACGCCGCAGAACTTCCTCCGCCTCCTTTGACTTCTCAACGAGTTCGCCCTCACCAATTCCCTGAGCTTTGCGATCTTTGCGCAATGCCCCCACTAACAAGCGCCGCGTTTCCAGGGGCGCTTCAATTGCCAGCAAGCTCTTGCACATGAAGTCCACAATCTCGCGGTCACTGCTTGAGCCAGATCGATACAGGCGGGCGCCCAGGCTGATGCGTGGTCGGTGCTTCGTGGATCCCAGTGCCCGCGCAACCTTATTCATCATGGATCCTGCGCTGCGCGGCGCCTGCTCACGCTCTACTGCGACACTCGTGGTCATCATGTCGTCCCCATCTCCCAGCATGGTTTCCTTCGAGGGAAACTCGGGGCCGAGGTCTTCCAAACTCGCCAACTCCTCGGCGCTCAGGTCCATATCATCCAAGGGGTCGGCCAACATCTCCTTGGCCCTGACCGTGCCCAACAAAACCCCTGCCAGGTTGGCCCGGTTCATCAGGGTCGCTGTGGTAATCCAGGCGTCGCCCTCGTTCCAACCTTTCACGTTGGGTGGCTCGAAGAGTTTCATCCCCAAGGCCCCCGAGCCGCGCACGATGAGTTCACCGCGCACTTCAGCCCCTAGCCTCCTGCAAGTTCCAACAAGGTAGTCAATGGGTGAACTCACGCGAGCGCCCACGACATCAGGGCGATAGAAACGCGGGTCGAGCAGCAATTTCTCGAGCATCGGCCCCAGCTCGTAGCCCCCGTCGCGCAGGACGGCTGCGTATTCCTCAAGGCGATCCGGGTCCGGTGCCTCGCCTTCCAGGTAGGTAATGATGTTGCCTGCCACCCACCGAGCGCACGCGGGCTGGGCCAGGAGAAGGTCGACGACATCGCGCCCGTCGTGTCGGCCCTCAACGCCCAAGATGTTCTTGACGCCGAAGTCGTGGGTGCGGGGGTTGAATCGAAATTCCCGGTGCCCATCGATGCCATATCCAGTCAAGGCTCGGGCTACCTCTCCGATGTCCTGCTCGGTGTAGTTTCCCTCACCCAGGCTGAAAAGCTCCATCAGCTCGCGCGCGAGGTTCTCGTTGGGACTGGACTTTGTGTTGGAGATATTGTCGAGGTAGATCAGCATCGCCGGATCGCGGACGATCTCGCGCAACAGGTCGCCGTAGTTTCCCAGCGCGTGTCGACGCAACAGCTGATTCTGATCTATCATCAGGCTGGCCATGCGGACCTTGGTGGCGTCGCTCGTGAAGAACCCATGCCAGAACAGGGTCATGCGTTCCCGCAGGGGCGAATGTCCTGCGAGCATGCGATCGACCCACCAGCTCAAGAATTCCTGCCCCTGGTTGCGATTCAACGCACGCAGGCGGTTGCGCTCTTGGCGGCGTTCCTCTTCATCGCCCGAACGCAGTCGCTCCAAGTCCATCTCGATGGGCTCCAGCACGTACTCAGGCCCGTCGTCCTTGCCTCGGATCAGCTGGCGTACAAGCGAATCCTGCCCAAGGCGAACGGCACGACGAACATCGAGAGTGTGTCCACCAAAGCCGGCCCTGTTTAGAAGATGTTCCGCGGTCCGGGCGTTCCAGAACGGGCTAGGGTCAGGCTCCAGGACGGTCAAGTCGAGGACCCCATCATCGGCCTGTGCTTGCTCCGCTAGCGCGAAGGTCGGAATCTGAGCCAGGAAGGCAACGAGCAACAGGTGGGGAGTCCGAATCATGCCTCCGTTTAACCTCCAGTAGGGTCCAAGTTCCGTCACTTCCAGTGTAACTGCAGGCCCAGGGTATGAAGCCAGCATTCCTCTCGAGTAGCGGAGGGATACCCCCGAGGGCATCCCTCTACTACCCGAAAGGAAGCCTGGCTCAGTACCGTCGGCCGCGCGTCCCGTAACATCCCCCCATGCCCAGCGCCCCGCACGACCTGCAGTCCTTCGTTCAACGTCTGCGCGCTGACGGGGACCTGGTGGAGGTCCAAGCCGAGGTGAGCGCAGACCTCGAGGTGGCTGAAATCCACCGACGCGTGATTGCAGCTGGCGGCCCGGCCTTGCTCTTCACAAATGTGCGTGGCGCGCAGTTTCCCTTGGTGACCAATCTCTTCGGCACGGCCGGTCGAGTGGATGCAGCATTCGGCACGCTTCCGGAACAAACGATCGCCGCGGTGGCCCGGCTGCCGCAAACGCTCGTGCCCCCTAGTCCGAAGAAGCTCTGGTCCGAACGCAAGCTGCTCACAAGGCTGGCTCGTGTGGGCTTGCGGCGTCGGGCCCGCGGGCCCGTGACAGATGTCGTCGAGAAGAGCCCGCAGCTCAGCCGCCTGCCGGCATTGCGCACATGGCAGAGGGACGGTGGTCCGTTTGTCACATTGCCTTTGGTGTACACCGAACCTGTGATCGGCGGCCCGAGCAACCTCGGCATGTACCGCGCCCAAGTGTTCGACGACAACGCCGTGGGCTTGCACTTTCAGATTGGCAAGGGAGGCGGCTTTCACTTGAGCGAAGCGCAGGCCCTGAATCGCCCGCTGCCGGTCAATTTGCACGTGGGCGGCCCGCCTGCTCTGATGCTCGCGGCCATTGCCCCGCTGCCAGAGAACGCCCCCGAGTTGTTGCTCGCGAGCCTGGCCGAGGGCAAGCGACTGGGTATGTGCGACAACCCCGCGGGCCCCTTGCCGCTGATCGCGGCGGCGGAGTTCTGCCTAGTCGGACAAGTACAGCCCGGGGCGAGCCGTCCTGAGGGGCCGTTCGGGGATCACTACGGGTACTACTCAGAGTGTCACGACTACCCCTACATGCAGGTGGACGCCTTGCTCCACCGGCGCGATGCAGTTTTTCCTGCCACGGTCGTCGGGAAACCGCGGCAAGAGGATTTCTTTCTCGGGGACTACCTGCAGGAGCTCCTGTCTCCGCTGTTCCCCGTGGTCATGCCAGCCGTGCGGGATCTTTGGAGCTACGGAGAAACGGGGTACCACTCCCTGTCGGCTGCGGTCGTGCGCGAGCGCTACAAGCGCGAAGCGATGGCATCCGCCTTTCGGATTCTGGGCGAAGGACAGCTCTCGCTGACCAAGTTCCTGCTGGTCACCGATCAGAACGTGAACTTACGGGACTTCCCAGAAACGCTGCGCCACGTTTTGTGCCGGGCTGACTTGCGCACCGACTTGTTCGTGTTTGCCAACCTCTCGATGGACTCCCTCGACTACGCCGGGCCGAGGGTTGGTGAGGGATCCAAGGGCGTGTTGCTGGGAGTTGGCGAGCCACGGCGCAGCCTGCCACGGGAATTCCAGGGGAAGCCAGCCAAACCCGTGAATGAAGTGCAGGTCTTTACCGACGGTTGCTTGGTCGTCGGGGGACCCAGCCACGCTGAGGACTCTGAGGCTGGAATCCGGATCGCTCAAGATCCCGCCTTTGCTGACTGGCCCATGCTTGTCCTCGTGGACAACGTCGAACAGGCCGCTCGTAGCACAACCAATTTCCTCTGGACCACCTTCACGCGTTTTGATCCGGCCAGTGACATCCACGCCAAGGCTGTTGACTTGGTCGGGCATCATGCGTCATTCACCGGTCCAATCGTGATCGACGCTCGCATGAAAGCCTCCTATCCGGAAGAGCTTTTCTGTGATGACGACACCCACGCTCTCGTGAATCAACGCTGGAATGAGTACTTCCCAGACAGAGATGTCGAAATGGGAGACTCCGCTCGTGGGCACCTGGACTAGTGCGCCGCCATTCGCTCCTTGTTGAGTTCCATCTCTTCAACCATGCGGAACTGCACACGCGCACGATCCAGGTTCTGGTTCGGACGTTCGGTTTTGAAGTAGACGTCGCCTGCGAGGTGGTCGGCTAGAAAACGCATGCCAATGGTCATCGTGACCAAGCGCGCGGCGAAGGGCATCAGTTCGATCTCTCGCGCGCAGAGGAATTCCCGTGCGCTCTCCAAGTATCCCGCGACGAGCGCGTCGTAGAGATCCAGGTCCACCCCAGCCAGCCCAGTGTCCGGTTCATCCTCTCCGCAAGTTGCCGCCGTGAAGCGCACTAGGTCGCCGAAGTCGTAGAGCGAATAGCCCGGCATACATGTGTCGAGATCAACGACACAGCGGGCCCGACCCGTGTCCACGTCAAAGAGCACATTGTTCAGCTTGGTGTCCCCATGCACGACGCGTGAGGGCAACTCCCCGGCCTGCAGACACGCTTCGATCACGTGCACGTCCCGTTCACGTTCCTGCACAAATCGCAGTTCCTGCTGGCACGTGGCGACGCGACCCATTGCGTCGGCTGCCCGAGCATCTCCCAGCTGATCTAGCCGGTGGGGTGAACTGAAGAAATTGGGCAAGGTCTCGCGCAGATCGCTCGCATCCAATCCCCGCAACCGCGATTGAAAGGCTCCGAAAGCACGCGCCGCCTCGAACGCTCGCTCCGTCGTCTCGCAACGATCGAATGTTTCTGAGTTGTCGATGTACTCGTACGTCCTCCAAGGGCCAGAAGCGTGACGCAAGAATGGGTGACCTTCGCGTGTCGGCACCAAGCGCAGAACGGTCATGTCCCCTGCGTGGCCGGCCGCGCTGGCCTGTAGATGCTGAGTCACGCGCTCGATGTTGTGCATCAGACCAGGGATGTCCGTGAACACGCGGTCATTCATGCGCTGGTGAATGTATCGTCGCTGCTGGCCCCCGCTCGTCCAGGTGGACACGTAGGTGTCGTGAATGTGTCCTCGGATATGGGCGCGCAAACTTACGAGGTCACCCGCGATGTCGAATTGCCTGGCCGCATGTTCGGGCCCGGCCGGGGAATCGCCCGTCACGCCGGATCTCCGAAGTTCACGTGGAAGTGGAGGTGTTTCGAGTCCTGGTACCGCCCAACGTTCGTCAGCACGCGCGCGGCGCCGTGCTCAAGATTCACTTCCGCTGCCACGTGACGCACAACGGCCATCAACTCCGTCAGCAGGGATGGGTCGCAGTCTCCCAGGTCCACCAACGAGGGAACGTGAGCCTTGGGGATAACCACAATGTGGACAGGCCAGAAGGGGCGTGTGTGGTGGAAGGCCAGCACGTCGTCCGTTTCGAGAACGACCTCCACTGGGGTCTTCCCACTCAGCACCTGCTCGCAGTAGAAGTCGTCGATCATTGTTGAAAGTCGGAGGGCATTGGAATTCCACGGTTCCGAAGTCTGGCTCGATGGCCATAGAATCCCGGGCGATGCTCCTCGTTGCCAGCCTTGCCCTGTGCTTTGTTGCGCAGGATCCCCCCGGCGATTCGCCCGGCGTGTTGTCCTACGACAATGGTCTGAGAGCAGAAATGAAGTCCGGTTCTGCTTGGGCGCGGCTGAATGGTCGCTGGATGCATGACTGGGGCGATGTCCCGCCGGCTTGGCGAGCGGAACCCGGTGTGTCGGACGAGACGCGTCGGCTGCGGTTGATACTGCTAGGAGAATGGGGCTCGCGGCTCGCTTTCAAGACTCAGGGAGAATTCAAACACGGCGACCCGCACCTGCTGGAGTGGCTGGTCGACTGGAAGAGCCCTGACAGGCCTGACGTGCGGGTTGGCCATTTCCGTGAGCCGTTCGGATTGGATGCCCGCACGTCCTCTGCCCACCTCTCATTCGTGGAACGCGCTGCCCCAACCCAGGCCCTGACCTTTGGTCGCAACCGCGGCCTGACGGTAAGGCGCTCGAACCTTGGGAGCAGCTGGGCCTTGGGCGCATTTCGAGAAGCAGGTGGTCTCGCGGACGAGGGCTTGCTCGACAACACCGCCATCACCGGGCGGGCGACTTGGTTGCCTCTGGGAAGCGTTGCAGACACCGATCAGGGGGACTTCATTCACCTAGGTTTATCTGCAACGTATCGCGACACGCGAGCTGATGGGATTCGACTCACTGCTGATCCCGAGATTCACCTGGCGCGGAGAGCTGGTGACACGGGGACCATCGCTGCGGACAGTGCAGCCGGGCTCATCGTCGAGAGCGCCTGGGTGCGTGGGATTCTGACAACCCAAGCTGAACTGTTTCTGACCCGCCTGGACCAGACTGGCGGGGGACACGCCCTGATGAATGGCGGATATGTCCAGGTCGCGGCCGTGCTGACCGGAGAGCGCCGCAGCTATCGCGAGTCCACTCGCTCGTTCGGTGGCTTACCCGTGCAGCACCCCACGCTGGGTGCCGGTGGATCCGGAGCTTGGGAGGTTGGCGGGCGCTATTCGCGAACCGACCTCGATGATGGGGTGATTCAAGGCGGGGTCGTGGACAACTTCACGTTGGGACTGACGTGGCACCTCAACTCCAATACGCGCTGGATGATCAACCACGTCCAAACTTCTGGAGGTGCCGGCGACGAGGGCTTGCTCGCCATCCGACTGCAGACGGGCTTCTAGCGTAGAGCCGGGCCTAGGTGTCGCTGCGAAAGCCGTAGAACTCGGCGTGTTCGAGTTCCGGCGTTATGCCCGGCCGGATCATGAGCGTACGAACGGCCCACAGGTCCCTGAAGATGCGGTAGCGCAGTGCTGTCTCGTCGAGGTATTTCACACCCTCGCTGCCACCGGTCCCCGTCCGCGACCCGATGACCCGTTCGACCATGCGCGCGTGGCGTTGACGGAAAATGAGGAACTTCTGCTCCACCTCGACAATCTGATTGAGCACTTCTCGCGGCCATGCTAGTAGGGGCAGCTCGCGATAGGTCTCGATGAAGATCATCGCGGCTCGAATCCGAGCGAGACGCCCGCCGCCCTCTTCTTCGGTTGGTCGCAGGAACGCCTCGGCAGACTGCGTCTCCCACGCGTAGCGTTTCTCAAGATCCTCGTGCGCTTGCTCACCCTGCATGATGGACTTGGCGTGCTCGAGATTGTCGGCCACCTCATGGCCATGAGCATCGAGGTAGAGTGTGATGAACCGCTTGAGAGACGCCTCGGCATCGGAGGCATCGTGGGCAACCCCGTCGATCGGTGTTCGCAGCAGCCAACTGTCGATGGCCTCTCGCAGGTTGGGCCCTTCCTCCGCTTGGCGCACAACCCGCTGATAGGCTGCACCTTCAGAACCGTCGGCCTCTCTCAGGATATTCATGTGCCAGTTCGGTGCACCTAGCGGGACCCGATCCCGGTCATCGAGGCCGAATAGGAGTTCAATCTGCCGCATCTGCGCGCTCTGGCCCCCGCTCGCGGGCATGAGTTTCTTGCGGAATTCCAGGTACTCGCGAGTTGGCAAGGTCTCCATGACCTGAAAATGGTCGGCCGCCACGTGCAAGATGGTGCTGATGCGGCGCAGGCTCGCCGTTGCACCCGAGAGTTCCTGCTCCCGAACGACGTCCTTGCGGAACAGATCCCGAGCAGACCGAAGCTCCCTCAAGATGAGCTGGAACCACAGTTCATACACCTGATGAACGGTGATGAAGAGAACCTCATCGTTGCTGGGAGAGGCCGTTTCTCCCGCGAGCCCGCCCTGCAAGGAGAGCAGTTCCTCAACGTGAATGTAGTCCCAGTAGGTGGTCGGTCGCGGGGTCGTCATGGTGGCTTGGATCGAGGGCTTGGAAGGCGGCCCGTAGTCTAGGCCCACCCCCCTGACCCGACTACCTGATACACAGACCCTAGGTGGGCCGCAGTACTAAGGCAGGAGTCGCGCACGCATGATTTCCCCGGGCAAGAACAGACCAGCGCCGCGCAATGGGACGCGCAGGGCCAAGGCGTAGGTAGGGATGGACGGATGAGGCCACAGACGTTCTGGCAGAAGTTCGGCCTTGGGCGAAATGCTGGCAACCACGGTCTCAAGAGAGCGTCGTTCGCCCGCCCGTAGTTCGATGCTGCGACCCAACAACCCTTCAACCTGAACCATGTCAGGCTCGACAAAGACGACCGCTTCGCTTGCGACCGTTGCCGTCACAAGCATGGCGGCGCGACCAGCCATCAAGGACTGCCCTTCGCCTACGTACAACCGCGATACCTGGCCGTCGATGGGTGCGCGTAGACTCAGGGCTCCGCGATCCAGCTCGAGCTCGGCGATTGCGAGTTCTTGCACGCGGATGCCGGCCTCCAGGGCTCGGGTCGCTGGGGGAATCAGCGGCAGGTCCGGAGCGACGAGCTCGGCCGCAAAGGTCGTCCTGATTTCTGCCACGCGGTCACGCGACCGTTGCCACTCCGCTTGCCGTGCCTGCAAGAGTTCCTCATTGCGGTTGATGCGCTCGTGGGATTGGCTCAATTCCAATTCGAGATCTGCAGCCGCTGCCAGGGGCCCTGTCCCATCGGATGCAAGGGCTCGAGCGCGCTTGAAACGCGCGCTCAACAGGTCCGCCCCCACGCGATCCGTGGCCAACAGAACTTCCAGTTCCATGACGCTTAGTCGCAAGTCGGATTCGTCATACGACGACCGCAACAAATCTCCCTCTAGGCGCATGCGCCGATTTGCGTCCGTGCCCGCGGCATCCTGTTGGGCCAAGGCCTGCACTCGTGCGTGATCCGCCTCCACGCGCATTCGTTCGTCGGCGATTTGTGCCCTCAACCTCAAGACCTCGGCTTGGGCGGTAGCCAACTTCGCCTCAAGGGGTCGCGGGTCCAGCTGAGCGACCAACTCGCCTTTGCTTACCGCCTGGAACGGTTGCACCAGCACGCTTCCCAAGACTCCAGAGCTGACGGTAGAGACCTCGTACTCCACCGGGGGAATCCAAGCTCGGTGTTCGAGAGGGCCAGTTCGCCCGTTCAGCATGACTACACAAAGGGTCGCGGTAGCGAGCCAGACCAGTCCCACCAAAGGGCCCCGCACGAATGTCGCCAGGCGTTGATCGAACGGAATGGGGACCTTGGAGACCAATCGCTCAGACCTCGAGATTCTCATCGCGCAGGACCAGAGTCACGTCCCCCACTCCATCCAACGCGCGCATGTCTTGAACGAGCTCGCTGCCGCGCGTGCGATCCCGCAGACGCACTTGCTGCACATACTCCACCCGATCACCACTGTCGTGCAGGGTGACGACTTTCAACTCTTGGCAATAGCGCGTGAACAGCTCCTCAAGGGTTTGCACGACACTTTCCTGTTGCGTGCTTGTCCGGTAGGACAGATGACCATCAAAGTGACTGCGCGCTCCGAAGTGGGTGAAATGAAGCCACAGGGCCAGCAGCATCAGAAACGAGCCACCCACCAGCGCCACGGCGTAGAGTTGTGAACCGATGGCCATGCCGAGGACAAGCGTCAAAAACACAAAGGCCGTATCGCGCGTGTCCTTTAGGACGTTGCGGAAGCGAATAATCGCCAGGGCGCCCATGAGCCCGAAGGCGGCGACCACGTTGTTGCCGATGACCGACATCACAAGCGTGGCGATAACCATCAAGTACACCAGGGATTGGCAGTACGAGCGAGAGTAGGACAGGCCGGTATGCGTGCGCGTGTAGACCCAGGCAATCAGCTGCCCAATAGTCATGGCGAGCAGCAGGGAGAGCAAGAGCCCCTGCAGGCTGGGCTCTGAGGCGCCAACGCCCAGTTGACGGAAAATGGACTCGAAATCGTTCATACGGGCCAACTAGGAGATCTGACGCCGGCCTGTGTCGCGGATCGCGCTGAGCGCGGCATCCAATGAGAGCACGTACTTGGGGATCGACAGGCTCTCTAGGCTGAACTGCCGGATGAGCTGAGCCACCCACTGGGGGTAGTTGTCGGTGAACTTGATTTCGAGGATCACGCCTTCGGTGGGTGTCTTGGACCAGCCATCGCCCCCCAGGGAGAGGTCTCCATCTCGAGTCAGCTTGTGCATGACATCGCTGTCGAAGGTGACTCGCACAGGATCGTGACCCTTGGACTCGTAGGCCTCTCGCTTGTAGCGAACACGGATCCACGGCCCCGCATTGAGCCGGCGCAGTTCACCAACAAATTCGGCTGCTCCCGCAGTTAGCCCCTCCATGTCCAAAGATTCGCCACGCAACAACGCATGCGCCCGGGCACGCGGGACAGCCGCGCGCACCTTGTGAATGGCCTGGTTCGCTCGACGCTTGATTTCCAGGAAAACTGGGGTGTCCGGCTCATCGCTATAAGTGCGCATGCGCAACTTGAAGCGGTTCAGATGGCCCTCAACCGTGGTCCGATACAACTCCCTCGTGGGTGAATCGAGATACAAGCTGGAGATCGTGTAGGTGTACCCACGATTCAACCGAGCAAATTCGTCCGGCTCGGCAAACCGTGCGATCGCCTCCCTAACGCGCCGAACCTGGCTTGGGTGGAGCCAGTATTTCAACTCGAAGCGCGAGGCTAGGGTGCGGTCAGGAGGGGCCATAGGCGGAACAGAAAAAAGTGGCTACCCACTATACTGCATCCGTTGGCACCTACCGCCGTGGGGCCAAAATGGTACACCCTTTGCAGATCCCCTCGGCATGACCAAGCTTCACCATGAACTCTTCGCTATTGGCTCTTGTGGGCCAAGGCCGCTCGATTTTCCAGAGGGGCTCGACTCTGCAGCCCACGTGTTCGACGATCTGCCGCGTGGAATTTACGAAGCGCTTCGTACGTTTCAGCACAATCGTTTCGTCGGACTCGAAGCTCACCTGAGCCGCGCAGCGGGGTCGATGGCGCACTTTGGAATGTCCGCGCCCCTGGAGCCTTCAGACCTACGCAGCGCCCTGCACACAATCGCGACCAACTTCCCAGGTGCGGACTCCAAGATTCGCGTCGACTTTCTTGAGCGTCCAGCGGACTCCTTGGGAACCGATTGCCGGGTGATCGCCCTGGCAAGTGAACTCCATCTCCCTGCACTAGCAGTGTATGAGCACGGTGTGTCCTGCAAGCTCGTCGATCAATTGCGACGCGAACGGCCTGCAATAAAAACCTCGCAGTGGGTCGTTGATCGACGGCCGGCCCAGGGGGGGACCCCGGATAACTTCGAGTCCGTTCTCGTTGGCCCAGAGGGTCATCTGCTCGAAGGAGTGATGAGCAACTTCTTCGCCGTTAGGGACGGAGAAGTACTGACTGCGCCAGAAACCGGAGTGTTGCCCGGCATCACGCGCTCCATTGTCTTGTCGCTCGCCGCCCGGCTCGGTCTACGCTGTCGAGAGCAATCGGTTCACCGAGGCGAGTTGGGCTCTGTGCAAGAGGCCTTCTTCAGCACATCCGTCCGTAGCATTGTGCCCGTGGTAAGAATCGACGCGACACCCCTCGGGGCGGGTGAGCCAGGCGCGACCACCCGGCAGTTGATGGCGGCCTATCAAGCCTACTGTGAGTCCGAAGCCCGGCCTGCGTTGCCCGCATCCTGAGCGCTGCCACTCCAGGCCCAAAGGGCCCATCCGGCCAGATAAGCGACTCCCCCTAGCGGCGCGACAGCCCCGAACCACCGCGGAGCGCCGAGCGCCAGCGCGTAGAGGCTGCCTGAGAAAAGGATGACACCGAGCACGAACAGGCTGCCCACCCTCTTGGCGCGGGCACCCGAAGCCGGCTGCTGGACAACACTCAAACCCAGGATCAAGAGGCCCACAGCGTGGATCAACTGGTAGCGCACCCCGGTCTCCCACCACTCCAGCTGCTCGCTGGTGGCCATCGACTCCAAGCCATGCGCTCCAAAGGCACCGAGGGCTACGGCCACGAAAGCGAGAGCGGCACCTACGCGCGTCCAATTGATCGGTCGAATCGAGTCGGGGTTTGTCATGGGTTGCTCCGCCCCTACCCTAGGCCCGAACTCCAGCACCTCCCACAATGAGACGTCCATTCTGTGAGCTCGAGCGCTTGAAGGGGGGTGCATTGGAAACCGCTCAGTGGAGGGCCTAAGAGGCCCCTCCCACCCGCACTGCACCTCAGCAGGAGATCTTTTCCCGCACGGGGACCTTCCAAAGCATCTTTCTCAGGGCCGCCTATAATGGAGTAGTCAGTACGTCTCGCCTCCACGGCGGGCGCCAGCGCAGGACCCTCCGGCCTATCTCGATGATGAAACTCCAGTTCCTACTCGCACTCAGTTGCGGCATCGGTCTCCAGCACGAGTCCGCTGCCCAAGATGAGATCTTGCGCGGTCGGAACGGCGAGGTGCTCGGTAGTGAAAGCGATGCTGAGCAGGCCCTTGGTGGGACCTTTGGCAACCCCTTCGCTTCCCAGCTGCAGGCAACGGTCATTGGGCGCAACTTGATCAACTTCACGATCGACTCCACCCAGATTCCTGGCAGCTCTTGGAGCGAGGAGTTCCTTGTTGGTTTTCCTGACAAGCCTATCCAGCCGACCCCGGTGCTGGTGCTCTTCCACGGCTACGGTGAGACACCTCAAGACGTCCTCGACAACTCGGACTTCTTCGAGATGGGAATGAAGCGGGGATGGATCGTCGTCGCCCCGCTCGGGGCTCACAAGTACAACTACGGGATCGAGTACTCCCAGCTCAACGTTGAGGCCGCACTCAGCACATTGGCTGGCACCTTGGCACCCAGCCTGGGCATGACGGTTGATGCGAACCGCTTCTACGCTGTGGGCTTCTCCATGGGGGGCGGCGCAGCGGCTAGCTTCGCTGCTCGCCACGCGGACACGGACAGTGGCCTGCACTTCGCGGGAACAGCGATTCATACCGGCTCGACATCCCTGAGCTACACATACTGGTCCACTCCCGGCGTCCAGAGTCTGTTCGACAGCCCTCTGATGTTTGGCGGCGCCCCGAACGATCCCGCGCTGTCATTCGATTATTCGCGCGCCTCTGGCGTGGATCTCGGGTGGACCACCGCCCTCGTGGATCAGAAGACCGACATGGTGCGCAATCTCACGCACATGCCGCTCTATAGCTACTACGCGGCTGGCGATCCCAACACGACTCTGATCACTCAGACGAAGGCCTCTCACCACCAATTCCGGAAGCGGGGCGGCACGGGTCGCCTGAAACACTCTTCGAAGACTAAGCACGATTGGCAGACCCTGCGCGAGGCCCGTGTGTTCCGCATCTTCGAGTCTCACGCTTTTGAAGCTCCGGACTCTTCCACGCTCACCCGCACGCTCGCCGACCGGGATGGTGACTGGCACGGATTCAGCATCACACAGGGTGCGGCGCGTTTGTTCTCTCCCTTCCGCTGGGTGATTCAGCCCCAATTCAACCGTGTGGTTGTCGACGAGGTGTCCAACATCAAGGTGTTCGAGTTGCCCAGCCCCACGGCGGTCGGACTTGATCCCAATACCGTGCTCGAAGTGCTCGTCGACAGCGCGGATGGCGCACCCATGGATATCGTGTTGGGTGAGATTGCCACCCAGCCGACCGACGTACAGCGCAACGGTCAGAGCACGGCCAGCTGGTCCTACGACGCAGCCACCCAGAAGCTCGTCCTGTTCGAAAGCTCCAAGGGCAGCTACCCGCGCTGGACGGTCGTCAACTAGGACGCCAGGCGGGCCGCTGCCCAGAGGCAACGGCCCGATTCTGCCTGCGGTCTACCTGCCGCGACTTGGGGTCTACCCGTTCTTCTCTAGCAAGTCCGAGTAGATGCGTTCCCGTAGCCTTTGCTCCAGCTCGTCGTTGCGTTGTTCGAGCTGCTCGAGCTCCTGCTGGTTCAGGCGTTGCTGAAGACGCTCAAGGTCATCGAGCTGGGCGCGCATGTGCAGGTAGCGCCGGTAGTCCTCCAGGGCCAGATCCACTCCGCTGCGGTCCAACAACTGCAGGGGCAAACCGAGGGCCATGCTGCGCTTGACGAGATTGGCCAGTTCGCGACTGTCCTCGTCCCCCAGCTCGTTCGCTAGGCGGGTCGTCTGGTCGTCGAGCAGGCGGAATGAGTCATCCCGTGCATGGGAGGAACGGCGCAAGAATTCAGCCAATTGAGCCGTGAGCGCCGAACGCCGGTAGCCCGCGCTAGCCTCATCGAAGCTCCCCAGCGCGTCTTCCAAATTCACAGTGGCGCTGGTCTCAGTCACCTCCACTTCCAGCGGATGCTGGCGGGCGACCTTGGGAGCCTTCCAACGCAAGCGCACGGTGGCCAAGGGGCCTTCTTCGGCCCCGGGGACCCTATCCAGCTCGTAGAGAGCGACGACCTGATGGCCGGCGCCGATCTCACCTGCATCCACCTTGTCGTTGCGGAAGTCCGCATCGGCCACGGCTCGGTTCTCGTAGCCCAACAGGCGGTAGTAGCCGACCTTGGTCGGGTCGAATTGCACCTGAATCTTCACATCGCCGGCGATCGGAATCAGGGCACCGGTGAAACGCTCGACGATGGCGCGGCGGGCCGCATCCTCATCATCGACATAGTCGCAAATCCCATCGCCCTTGTTGGCCAGCTGCTCAAGGAACACGTCGTTGTGGTTGTTCATTCCCACGCCGATGGTGTTCAGGTAGATGCCGGCTTCCCGGTGCTCGGTCACGTCCGTATTGATGCGGTCCTGATCGGTGGTGCCGATGTTGGCGACTCCGTCAGAGAGCAGGATCACGCGGCTGTGTGCCGAGGGATCCAGGGCCGAGAGGGCCATCTCGTAGGCGACCTTGAGCCCCGCTTCGGCGTTCGTTCCGCCGTTGGGCGAAAGAGGGTGCAATGCGCTTTCGATCAAGCCGCGTTCGCTAGCGTCGGTCATGGGCAAGACCACGCGTGCCTCGCGCGAGTAGGCCACGAGGCCGACCTTGTCACCTTCGTGCAGCTGACCAACCAGAAGCCGAATGGCGTGCTTGACCAACTCGAGGCGTTGGCCCTCCTTCATAGAACCCGACACGTCGATGGCGAAGGTCAAGGAAAGGGGTTTGCGGTCTGCGGGAGCAATTTCCTGACCACGAATGCCCACACGCAACATCAAGCGGCCATCCTTGCCGCCAAACAAGCTGGGAGCCAGCTCGGTGTGAATGGCCAGGGCGGCTTCGGTCGGGGGCGCCAAGTCAGGCTTGGCGTAGTTGACGAATTCCTCGGTACGGATCTGGGCCTTGGTGGGCAACTGACCGCCTTCGAGGTAGCGACGCGCCAAGGCGTAGCTGGCGGTGTCCACATCGGCCGCAAAGGTCGAGAGGGCGTCCTGGCTGGTCGCCACGAAGGGATTGTCCCCCCAGAAGCGGAAGAACATGTCCCGCGGCGACTCGTTGGGACGACGGCGGCATTCAAGGTAGAGACGCTCGGCGTATCGGTCGGCAAGGGAACTCAGGTCCTGTTGCGAGAGCTTGCGCCGCAGGTCCCGGCCTCGGTCAGGGCGACCCAGGTCAAGCTTCTCAGCCTCAGCGCCCAGATACCCCATGCTCCTGAGCTCGTCCAGCATCTCCGGTTCTTCCCGCTCGCGTCCTTCGTAGAGGGCCAGGTATCCCGCAACGGTCTCGTCTTCTGCCAGCTTGGCTTCAAGCTCTTCGCCTGCGAGATCCCCGCGGTACCTGCCCCGGGTCGCACCGGTTCCCAAGAAGAAGTGGCTTGAATCCGTGGGGGCCGCGCTGCCAGGTCTTACTGAATCAGCAACACCTGCCGTGACTGTCGCTGGGAGCGGCGTGGCAGGAGCCCCGTTCGCGCCTTGTCCACCGCCTCCGCCGCCCGCCCGGCCGGCTGAAATTAGACCAACGGCTGCAACCTCCTCGCGTGCGAGTTCTTCGGACTCCTTCAAGTCCTTGTCTGGGCCCGAGCCCTTCTTAGAAATGGCACGGTGCATGTAAGCATCCGTCCTTTCAGGAACTCGCCCAGACTCAGCGGACGCGCCCCCGAGCTTGTCACGTGCCTCAGACTCAGCCGACACCGCGGCCTCTCCTCCTGAGTATCCGAGAGCGCGGAGCGCCTCCAGCGTTGCGCCCCGACCATCACTCTCTCCGTCAGCGAGCAAGATCTGTGACCGTGCCTTCGCAACCTTCGTCAAGGCAACGTCCGGAGACACAGGACCCGGAGTCGTCGGGCCGCCCGCGGCGGGGGTTGAGGGTGCTGCACCCAGCCCGCCTTGGTCGCTGGCTTCGGGCTGGTTCTTGGCGAAGTTCTCGGTTGGCGCACCACCATCGCCCGCATACCCCATGCTCTCAAGACCGTATAGAGCATCCCGATCGAGGTGCGAGCCCATGCCCCCGCTGTCGCGGCTGGGCGCTAGACCACTGCTGTCCATCGGGCGCGAACTCGTGGGCGCGTTGACTTCCCCGGTTGCGACACTCATGTCCCCAAATTCGGTGGCCAAGCCGCCATAGAGGGCCTTGGCCCCCAAGACTCCGCCCGTTGCGAGCAGGATTCCGGCAGCGGCGCGCAACATCGGGGAGGCGTACCAGGGCTGAATCGAGCCAGTCGCCTTCGGCCCCGGCTCAGACGAGGCGGCCGCCAGCAAGGACGACATGGCGCCTTCCGAGAGGCTCAGACTCTCACCAAAACCCTGCTTCACGAGTCCAATGGTCTGTTCAAGTTGCAACCGCTGGGCGCGCAATTCAGCGCTGCCAGCTAGAGCGGTTTCGACCTCCTGAATCTGGTCCCCAGAGGCTTCGCCGAGAATGTAGGCACACAGCAGTTCGTGCATGGATTCGTCGTAGCTCGCGTTCATGACAGTTCTCCTTGAGCCAGGCTGATTCCCAGGCCGGGCTCTCCACCGAGTAGGGGTTCAAGTTCCACACAAAGCGCTTTGAGGCCAACGCTGACGAGCCATCCAACTGTGCCGACCTTCTTGCCGGTGATCTCGCTGATCTCCCGGTAGCTCTTCTCACCCAATAAGCGCAAGACCAACACCTCGCGCTGGTCGTCGGGCAGCCGCCCCAGGGAACGCTCGACGGCTTGGCGGGTGTCCCCCGCTTCGACTTCGAGAATTCCGCCGGAGTGGCGATCGGGTTGAGCCACGCTGCGCTCGCGGCGCTTGCGTCGGGTTTCGGATCGGATGACGTCCATGCAGAGATTCCTCGTGACCTTGTGCAGCCAAGATGAGAGGTGGGCGCGCTCGATGTCGGCGTGCCCAAGCGCGAGCTCGGGCAGTACCGGCGGTGATTGCGCCAGCCTCAGGAAGGCCTCTTGCACCACGTCCTCGTAGGAACTCCCCAGGCCCAGAATCCCACGCGCCAGGCGCAGGAGTTCACCCTGGTAGCCCTGAACGAGGGCTACAAAGGCTGTTGGGTCCCCGGAACGGTGACGCTCCAGGAGTACGGAAGGGGTATCTACAGACATGAATGCTCGAGGCGTCTGAGGGGGTGAACGCCGCCCCCCCC
>Ga0209992_10000094_pt1 | contig 132548 bp, 103 predicted proteins | sample 2SBtaG_2_FD_182564 | JGI IMG/M metagenome (GOLD analysis project Ga0209992, IMG submission 182564) | Deep subsurface microbial communities from Kolumbo volcano to uncover new lineages of life (NeLLi) - 2SBTROV12_ACTIVE470 metaG (SPAdes)... | ecosystem: Environmental > Aquatic > Marine >... | reverse complement strand
GCCATACCCACCACTGCATTTCTAATCCGGCGGTCCCAGGTTCAAGTCCTGGCGGGCGCGCCACTTCAGGGGGCATTGGGAGGCGGATTCCTCTCTAGTTCACTGATTCAAGCGCGCATAGGATGGCGGGCGAGAGGTTCCTATGCTCCCCCACTTCCGGCCGTTTGCTCTGTTGTTCTTGGTGCTGGCTGTGCCGTTGGGTTTGTGGCTGCTCTTGGATGGATCCGGGAGAGCGGATTCCGTTCGCCTCTCAGGCCGCACTCTCACCGAGAGTGGCGAGCCCTTGGGAGGCGTGATCTTGACTGCGCGTGGCCTGTCCCCGATCGGGAACGGTCATGGAGAGGGTGAAGCTCACACCACTCAGTCAGACGAAGATGGCATGTTCGACCTATCGGGCCTCCCTCCGGGCATGATCGAGTTGCTGGCCACCCATGACGGGTTCATGGAGACAAGCTTGGAAGTGGGACCGATAGCAGACGGCGGGGGACTGCAAGGTGTGGAGCTAGTGCTCGCTTCGAGGTCCCTTGCCCGCATCTCGGGGATGCTTGGTTCTAGCGTGAGCGACATTGCGGGTCGGGAGGTGTGGATGGTCTCACTGGACAATCGGGAGGGTGACCGAACTAGGACCGACAAGGGGGGGCGATTCCAGTTCATTGACCTGGTGCCGGGGAAGTACGGATTGTGGCTAAAGCCGAAGGACAAGAATCAGGGGAGGTTTGGGTTCAGAGATGGCGCTAGCGCCCCGGAATCGCCTGTCGTCGAACTGCATGGCGGCGATGTTTGCCACGTTGTGTTGGAGGGCCGCTAGCCACGGCCAGCGGAGTGGTTACGCACGGGGCGTGCGGGGCCTAGTGATCGACACCCGAGGGTACGGCGTCTCGATGAGAGTGAACGACGAGCCCGGCGTGGCCAGGCCTCTCCCTCATTGTTACCTCGCTTCGCACTAGGCGGTTCTCGCGGCCAAGAGCGACTCAAGGTCGTGCCCGACGATCACTGGGCCAGTGATCCGCCCCGACCCCGCCAACCTGCCCTTTTTGTCTGCTCAACCAAGGAAGAATGATGAGTGCCATCAGAGAACAAGCCGAACAATTCTGCGCTGCCTGCGACTCAGGCATGGGATGGGAAGGGTGCAAGGAGTTCTGTCACCCAGATGCGACCTTCTCGGTCCAGGCTGCGGCTCTTGCTGACGTGGTCACGGTCGAAGCCTACAGCGAGTGGGTCAAGGGACTCTTGACCCCCATACCCGACAGCCGAGCCGAAGTGAAGTGCATGGCGGTGGACGAGGAAAACAGCAAGGTCTCGATGTTCGCCGTCTTCCACGGAACGCACACGGGGGATGGCGGACCCGTGTCAGCTACGGGAAAGGCCACAGCCAGCGACTACGTCTACGTCATGGACTTTGAAGATTCTCGAATCCGACACGTGACCAAGATCTGGAACGACACCGTGTGCCTCCAGGAACTTGGCTGGATGTGATCGCGCTAGCGCGGGCGCTGCGGCAGCGGGTCTGTCCGACCGGCGCAGGGGCTCCAGCGAGCCGCGCTCATTTGCCTGACTCGCTTATCCGACTAAGCCCGAGGGCGTTCGCCACCCGTGGGTCTTGGACGCCCCGCTCGATACTCACGGAGAACCACATCAAGCCGAGTCGAATTCGCGAATTCCGAAAGGACAGGCGACCAGCCGCCGGTCAACGATCGGAGTGACCGCCGAAGTGGCCGAACTGCAAGAACTGAAGCGTGGCGGAGATTGTTTGGGGGTCGTTCATGATGAATGTGTGCAGGCCGTGGACCACGAGGTGGTCGGCGGCACCCGCGAGGCGTGTCTCTTCGATGGACACGATGCCGTCGTCATCACCAGGCAGCCAGGGGTTGTAGCCGTCCTCGGCTCCTCGGCCGGCGGCGAGGATGCCGAAGGGGCAGGGGGGTGCGGGGAGGGTTCGCAGGGTGTCGGTGGCGAGTTCGCGGGCGGCAGGGCCGGCGATCATGGCGAAGGGCAGGAAGTCAGCTAGGGACCGGGCGAGACTGGATCCCTGGCTCGGGGGAGCGATCATGACCACCCGTTGAGGGCGGAGATCGCGCGACCAGTCCGGATTGCCGGCCAAGGAGCTGCGCACGACGAGGGCACCTAGGCTGTGGGTGACGAAGGAGACTTCGCGGGGCCCCTCGAGATCATCGAGCAAGTCGTCGAGTTGGGCTGCGTGCTCGGCGATGGAGCGCCGGGTCGACGGGTAGGCCAGGGCGGCCACCTGGTAGTTCTGCTCACGCAAGGCAGCGGCCATGGAGTCCCAAACGGAATGGGAACGGCCGAGGCCATGGAGCAAGACGACTAGGGGCCTCGTGTCGGGGACCCAGCCTTGAATCTGTCGTTCGCGTTCGAGCACCGCCCGGCAAGCGTTGCGGCTGCCCCAGGCGTGGCGGGTATCGGAGGGATCGAGAAGTCGGTGGTGTCCACTCAGAACGTTCTCTTGGATACGCCAGGCCCCGAACCAGTACACGTCGGCCCAGAACTGCTTCGCCCCGAGGGTCGGCAGCGCAAGATTGAGATGGCCTGCACCGTGAAGTTCCAATAACCGCTGCACGAGAAATTCGGCGCAGTGCCGATGATCCCCGACGGTCAGGACCTCTCCCCCTTCTTCCTCTACGAGCCCATACACCTGCCCATCGGGACTCACCTGTAGGCGGTGGCCCAGCACAACCGGGCGCATGTCGGCGAAGTCTCCACTGTGCATGATCAGTGATTGGGAAGTGAGAGGCGTCTGGGGTGCGGAAGCGGGAGGCTGCATGGCCGAACACCCTGCGGCCAGGCTGATCGCAATCGAGCCCAGCCAAGGATGGTAGGAACACGTCGGGCTGGGTGACATGGGGTTCATGACAAGCTGCCGGATCTGGGCTGCCGTGAGCGGCCAGTCGGTGGATAATCGTTCATGCGCTCCACGCGCCCCCCGCTTCCAGTTGGCGGTAGGCGGCGTGGCGGTGTGCGAAGAAACGCCGCAGGCGGCGCGCCACAAACCAGTGAGTTGCAAGGCTCCCCCCCAGCCACCAGGGGAGCTCGACACGGATTCGATCCCGGATGATGGTCTCGTTCGACATCTCCCCCACGGCTTCGAATTCGTGCAAGTGCTCGAACCGCCGACAGAACCCCTTCACCATCCGTTCTCCGAACACACGGGGCGGATCCAAGACGAAGTGCTCGAAGACGAATCGGAATGTGAAGATACCGATTCGCTCGCTGACACACGTCCGGGAACCGGGGTGCAAGTGGCCCTCTGTCGAGAGCACCTCGGTGCCTCGCCAGCCCTTGAGCAAGGCGCGCAGGTTTTCGGGGTTCGTGTGAAAGTCGAAGAGCCACTCGCGCGGCGCTTTCAGGTGCACGCTGAACTCGAGTTCCATGTGCACATGCTACGGGGTGGAGTACCTGGGTGCCGAGCGGGCGGCTCAAGTGGCCCCCTGATCTCCGGCGCCGACCACAGGCGCCGGACACGACATCCTCCTGCAAGCGGGAGGAGCCGATCTCTTGACGTCGACAAGTTCAGTCCCGGCCCAGCCGCTCCAGACGCTTGAGACGGTCGGGGTCGCTTTCCTGGATCCATCGCTCGCCCTTCAGCTCTTCGAAAGCGGCCGCGAAGTGGGGTCTTGCCTCCATCGGTCGACCCAGTGCGGAAAGACACTCAGCGATCTCCTCATGACAGTAACCGTCGGTTCCCCCTGCCTGCTCGTGCTCAACGAGCAGAGCCTGCTGCCCGGCGAGCGCTTCGGCAATGCGGCCCAGCTTGCGCAAGGTGTGGTAGAGGGCCCATCTCCCGATGCGTTCTCCACGAACATCCTCGACTGACTCGCGGAAGGCACGCGACTTCTTCGCCCAGACCAGGGCCGTCTCGTATTGCCCCTGCTGCAGGTAGGTGAACCACGTATTGTGATAGAGAGGGCCTAGCCAACGGCGTGCTTGTTCATCCGTGCAGTTCTCACAGTACTCGATCGCACGCTGGTTCCATGATTGCGCCTGCTGAGGCGGAGTGGAAATGCCCAACATATGGAGCGCGTCCGCGGCGTGGACTTCGAGACCGAGACTGTCCGCTCGCTCAAACGCCTGCTTGAAAAGCTCCGTTGCGCGTCCCGCGTCTCCTGCAGAATTGTAGGTGCGACCGCGCTCCAAGAGTGATCGGACCCGTCCCGTAGTGGCCCCATCGGTGAGCATCGCGTCCGCCTCGTCCAGCAACGCGTGTGCCTCGTTGAAGCGCCCGCGCAAACTATGCGTCCGAGCGATCTGGGTCAGCAGTTGGGCGTGGGTATCCGGGTCAGCGCGTGCCTCGATCTCCGGCAACCACTCGAGCAGTCGCTCTTCCGTCCCCGCAGGATCGGAGTGATCCCAGGCCGAGTCGAAGTCGGGCAGCGATTTGGGCATGGGGCTCGCACAGGCGGCAAAGATAAGGGTCAGGGCAGTGAGTCGCACGGGAGGTCCGTAGTGGCTAGGGGTCTGGGCGAATGAACGGCAGGCTGGAGCCCCCGGACTAGCCCTATCCCCCAAGCATGACGGGCTCAATCCGCCTGAGAACCCCGCGCACGGGTTCTGGGGTCAATCATTGTTCAGCATCGAAGCCAGGGGGGAGCCACTCGCCTTCCTCCCCATCCGAGGGGAAGGTAGGCGTGTGGGCGATGATCGTCACGCGGGCGACCCGCAGGCGGCCTCCGGCACACAATCCCTAGTCACAAAACTGGACCTGCAGTCCGTCGGTGAAATTGAAGCCAGAGTTCCCGGCCGGGATATCCCGGTACCAGGCCTGGAAGAACATGGTGTCGCCCGAGACGATGGGGCCGCCGCTGGGGAGGTTGGTGAAGTCCAGCGAGGTCGTTAGTTGGCCTAGGAAGTCGCTCAGCACAGGGGCGGTCCGGGTGATGCTGCCTCCCACGCAGAGGAAACCATCGCCCACGGGGAGGGAGTTCCTGTTGTTGCCGTAGATGAAGATGCCCGGAGTGTTGGCGGGCAAGCTGATCGCGAGCAGGTTGAAGCTGTTGTCGGACACGCTCTGGGAGCCGTTCATCACCATGGTGCCGCCGAAGCCTGTTGAGTTGATCGCGCCGGTGCAATAGTTGCTCGGGGCCGGGCAGCCGGCATCCAAGAAGGTGATCTTCACTTCGTCGACGGCGGCCTCAATAATCGAGCCGGTGCTCAGGTCGGCAGCCCGGAAGCGAATCTGCATCTGGGAGGTCATGGGCAAGATGGGATCAACGATGAAACCGCCTGCGTACCAACCACCACTGGTCTCGATCCCCGCAGGTCCCACGGTTTCGCCGTTGGTCCAGGTAGCACCCCCGTCATTGGAGATACCGATCTTGAAAATGTCGGAATTGGGAGCACCGCCCTGGTCATTGGAATACCAACGCCAGTACGAGACCTTCACGCCCCCCATCCCGGTCATGTCAAAGACGGGGCTGAGCAGGGTGGTCACGCCGCCGTCCACATCATTCGAACCGACGCCGCCACCCGTGTGCTGGCCCGTGAACCAGCAGTTGACGCCCGGATCGGCCGTCACGTCGAACTCCGGCTGGGCCGCGGTTCCGACGGGATCGTCACGTTCCCACTGGCCTGAGGTCGCCGTGTCCGCGGGCAATCCCCCGGTCCAGCCTTCGTCGGTTCCGGCCTCGAAGTCCCAGTAGCCGATCGATTGCTCCACACCGACCACGAATTCTAGAGGTGCACCCGACCCGGCACTGGGGTAGTCGTCACTCTTGCCGACGTTGTCGTACCCGGACAGGTAGTAACTCACGATTCCATTCCCACCCAGGGCAGGGATCTGACCGGCAAATCCTGCGCCGCCGGTGCTCGCCATGGGCACGGTGGTGTAGCCGCCACCATTGACCTGGTAGTGCAAGTCGACGGCTGTCACGGGGGGATTAATCAGGGCCACGACGTCGGCATTGACGTCATAGGGACCGACGTCCGCAGGCACATCGGCGAGGTCCGTAACGTTCGTGAATTGGACCACGTCCAGGTCGTAGCCGGGGAACCCCTGCTCGAGGAAAGCGCTGTCGATGTCGTTGAAGTTTGGCGTGCCGTTCCCAAGATTCCCGTCATCGTCATCGAGGGTCAGCCACTGAGCTTCGATGATGGAGTCAATCTTCGTTTGGTTGTAGGCGTTGAGCCAGTTGACGAATAGCCCATCTGCCGTCGCGCTACCGAGGGCATCGCCCAGGGTGGTCTTGAGATTGCGACGTACCTTCCAAGCGGCACCCATCCAGACCTCGCCGTCGGCGTGGACTTCGCCGTAGCAACCGCCGTTGCCATCCCCGCAGTACTGGCGGGTGTTCAAACCCGTGCGCACAAAGCCGCCGTTGGTGAAGAAGTAGGCACCGACGATGGGGTCGTCATTGGGATACATCCCGAACACGTCCGCATTGCCCTCCCCCATTCCGTCCGAGCCGTTGCCGGTGCCATAGCGCACATTCAGCCAGTGACCGTATTCGTGGGCGATGACCGAGGAGAACGCCGTGTTGTTGCAGGACCCGGCCTTGCGATAGTAATTCACCGAGCTGCCGTCGAAGTAGGCGTTGCACGACGAGTTGATGTTGGGTTTGGAAGTTGCCTTGAAGTCGGCCGTGTTGTCCGAGGGAACGGTATCCCGGATGTAATCCCTGACGACATTGATGTGGTGGTAGGCGTTGGCCTGGGCCGTCACGTACTGTGTCGGTGAGGGGTTCATCACCAGGGTGTTGGCCTGGCCGGGCATGACGCCGCCAAAGGTGATCGTGTAGTCCCCACCTGCCATGTTGTTGACATTGTTGAACGTACCGTCGTACTGAACCGTGAGGTCCAGGGGCGTGTTCACGCCAGCGAAGTTGAAGTTCCCGAAGCGGTCGGTCTGCACGGTGCCCGCGCTGCTCTTCACATCGACATAGGCCATGGGGATCTGCACTGGAGGGTTGCCCGAGTGGTCCGCTTCGGTGCCCGGCGTGGCCATGCTCATCAGCGTTCCAGTCACATCGAAATAGTGAACCGTCGATGAGCTTTGAAGAACCGCGCCAGTGAAGGCGTCAATCGCATACTCGAACCCCAGCGGCTCATTGGAGTTGGTGACGGTTACCGAGTAGGCCAGTCGCGCCCGGCGCGTTCCGGTCTCGTCGACCTGAGCGATGCGCATGAGGGGCAGACCCACGCTCTTCGCCGGGACCCGCTCCGTCAGCTCGAATTGATCTCGGGCAACGGCTTGCGCCGCGCGCGGGCTGATTCCGGGAACTGCCCCCAGGCCCTCGGTCAGCGGCGCACCGGTTGAATGCACGGACAAGAGGTTTCCCGAGGTGTCCATCAGGACGTTGACCCTTCCACCCTGGACGGGCAGCCCGGCGACGAACTGGTCGAAGGCCACCGTGACCTTGTCCGTTCCATTCGCCATGCCGAGCGGCAGGAATGTGAAACGGCCGTTCGACAGCTCCCCGTTCTCGATGCCATGCATGGAAACTGTGCTGGCGATCCAGTGCCTGGCCAGGTCGAGCCACTGGTTCTCGTTGGAGAGATCGGGTTGGAGACTGGACAGGGCACGGCCCCCGTAGAGCATCTCCACGTAGCCCGTCGCTCGGTCCACGCGCAGCGTCCACGACTCTCCGTGTTCCTGTCGCCAGATACTCAAGGAAGTGTCCAGGCCGGTCACCGTGGGTGGCGAGACTTCTTCACCGGTTTGCGACCAAGCGGGGGTGAGCAGGAACAACCAAAGAGCTGAAGCGAGGGGATTCTTCACGGCGTGGAGTGGGTTGGTTTGGGGAATCGGATTCCGGAACTGCGAGGCGTCGTGGATTGTAGAGAGCGTGCGCGAATCGCATGACGAGTTTCGCAGACTCCGATCTGAGCCCGAGGCCCACCCCCCCCTGTGTGGGCCTACGCGTGCCTCTCCCCTGCTCGATGGCACGTCGCGAACGTGAGTCGGCTACGCGCGCTGGACCTGCAACGCTGAGTAGCCATGGGATGGTCGGCCAAGTGGGACACCGTAGGGCTCGATCCTGGGCTTGGGCCCCGGATCGACGAAGCCGCCCGCCGACACAGCCGAGGGGAACTCGGCTGGCCGGCAGCGGCGATCACCATCGTTGCGCGTCCAGCGTGCGACTCTCAGGGGAAGGTCGCCGTGCCATTCGCAGACCGGCCGTCCTGATTGGGGTCGAGGAGTTCGATGTGGCGACAGGCTGCAATTCTGATTCGGAGCGTTTGCCCGCGCGGCAGGGCGTAGGTGTTCCAAATCCAAGGAAAGAACCCCTGAACCTCAACGATCACATCTCCGGGCCCCGTGTTGGTGACGACCAACAACCCCGCTTTGGTGGACTTGCCGACGTAGCTATTGCCCCCATCGGGGCAGAACCAGTTGACCACCTGACCGACCAGCGAGTCGGCAGCAGCGATGCCGGGTTCGACGGCAGCGGACTCCGAGTCGGCCTGTGCAGCGGGTTGAAGTGTGATGAGTCCCAGCACCAGGGCCAGGGGACAAAGCAGGGATAGTTTGTGGGTGACTTGCATTTCAGTATCTCGTGGGTTGGCTGTGTACGCCGGAGGGGATCTCTCGGCTGGAGGGAACAGCGTGGGGCACCCGCTGGGTGTGACGGGAATCCGAGAAATCCCTGGAGGGAGGCTCTGGCAGGTCGCGTGGGGGTCTTTTGGGCCACCCCGGTTCTGCTGATTGCGCCCGAAGCTTGCCCGCTAGGCGAGGTTGGTAGACTGCCAACAGCATGTCGATCTTCCCGGAAGCACCTGGTGAGGAGATCACGGTCGAACTGATCGCCGACGCCAGGCGCGGAAATAGTGCTGCGCTGGATGACCTCTTTCGGCGCCACCATGATCACCTGCTCATGGCTGTGCGTCTGCGACTCGGGCCGCGACTGCGGGGTGTGTTGGAGAGCGGGGACATCCTGCAAAGCGTGGCGCTCGAGGCCTTCCGCGAACTGGATGGATTCGAGCCCAGGGGCCAGGGCAGTTTCAGGCGCTTCCTGAACCACTTGGTGCTGAACAAGATCCGAGATCGGGCCCGGCATTTCGAGGCCCAGAAGCGCAGCGGGACGGAGCCCCTCACACCTGAACACTTGGAAGACGCCGCCACTGCCGGCACGGGCAATTATCTGGACCCGAATGGGCGCTTCGAGCAGCTGGAGGCCGAGATTCGCAGGCTGCCGGACGACCTTCAAGAAGTCCTGATTTTGCGAGCCGTGGACGGGCTTCCCAGCGCTGAGGTCGCTCAGCAGCTCGGCAAGTCCGATGCCGCCGTGCGCAAGATGTACTCGCGCGGGATCGCCCAGCTGGCAATGCGCCTGGAGGACTCGCAGCCGTGACCGCCAAGCCCCTTGAAGATTGGGTGGCCCAGTTCGTCGAGCTGCGAGAATCAGGTGCCAACCCGGATCCCGAGGACTTCGCGAGTACCCACCCCACCCGCTCCAAAGAGCTACTCGCCATTTTGCAGCGAGTCGTGCACACCGAAGGGCAACTCAAGGGGCCGCGTGAATCGAGGAAACGTCTGGGTCCCTACACACTGCTAGAACTACTCGGCAGCGGGGGCGCGGGCCAGGTCTATCGCGCAGTCCACGAGGACCGGCCTGAACAAGAGGTCGCCCTAAAAATCCTGTCTCTCGCGAGCAGTGCAGACAACCGGGCGCGGGAACGGTTCTCCCGCGAGGGTCGTGCCCTGCTGCAGCTCAATCACCCGGCCTTGGGCAGGGTCGTCGACTCGGGCACCCTCTCGGACGTCCCATTCATCGCGATGGAGTTCGTGCAGGGCGGCGACCTGAGCGATGTGATCCGCTCGGCGCGCCGCGCTCAGCAACAAGGCTCTTCACCCAGCTCACACCTGTCTCTGCCAGGCGAGCGACAAGGGCGCGCGGGCGCGGTCGAACTCGTCACTCAGCTTGCGCAGGCCGTGGCCTCTGCCCACGCTCTTGGAATCCTGCACCGGGACATCAAGCCGCAAAATGTGGTCCTGCGCCCGGACGGACGGCCCGTGCTGGTGGACTTCGGCCTAGCCCACGATTCCCAGGCGGTGACCTTGACGGGCACGGGCGACCTGCTGGGGACACCGCGTTACATGGCGCCCGAGCAGGCCCGGGGCGAAGCGGCGGACGAGCGTACGGATGTCTTCGGCCTCGGAACTCTTCTGTACGAGCTGCTGACCCTGCGCCAGCCGCACACGGGAGACGATGTGGTGCCCCTCCTGCGCGCGGCCGGCGGCTCTCGCATCCCACCCTTGGCCCTCGGTGATCCAAGAGCGCCACGTGCATTACAGCGGATCGTGGATCGGGCTTGCGCCTTTCGGCCGGCCGCGCGCACCGCGAAAGCCAGTCAATTAGCGCAGGAGCTGGGTGCCTACCTGCAGGGCGCTGCGGTCGGCGCGAAGCCCTGGAGCCTGCGGGAACGGGCGCAGGACGCATGGGCCCTGCACAAGCCGCGGGTCATCGGGCTCCTCGCCACGACCGTGTTGGTGGCAACGATCCCCTTGGTGATCCCCAACCAACCGGACTTGGATGTCCTGCTCAACCGTGCCTGCGCGGCTTTCTCCCGGGGAGACTTGCTCGACACGGCCGAACAGGCCGCCGCGGTCTTGGAGCGCGATCCGGAAAACGAGACGGCGCTCTTCCTCAAGCACGTCGCACAAGACGAAGTGCCGCGCGCCAGTAGTCCTCACATGCTGGCTCTGATCAAGGGCATGGGATTCTCTCGACAGAAATCCTGGCCCCTCGCCGTGACTGCGTTTCGCAGGGCCAAGAGCCTGGCACCCGATTCTCCCCTGCCTACGATTCTCCTGGGACAGACCCTGGATGCCATGGACGAACAGGCGCTGGCCTGCGAAGCGTCCCTGAAAGCGGACCCGGGCAGCGCATCGACTTGGCTGGAACTCGGTCGCTTGCGGGCCGGTCAACAACGCTTCCAGGAGGCCGAGACGGCATTGCGCGAAGCACTCGTTCGGCAGCCCGACCTGCATGAGGCCAGGAGGGAACTCGCCCTCGTGCTCCACGACCAAGGTCAGGAGATGGCGGTGATTGAGGCGACCTTCGGTCCAGGCAGCAAGGACGCGCTCGACTATGCGGACAGCATCATGCGGCGTGAAACCGACGCCAGCGCCCAACACGCCGACTCGATTCTGGCCAACTACCTGCGCACTCATCCCGCGGACAGTCGTGCACTCTATCTACGCGGGTCGGCGGCCGACTACCAACACGACTTCGAAGGTGCGCGGCGTTTCTACGAACAGTCCTTGAAACAGGATCCCCACTACAAGCGGGCCCTGCGGGAACTTTCCTACCTCATGACCGGCTCCCGCAGAGACGCCTGCGCCGACTGCCGACAGTACTACGAAGACCATCCGCAGGCCATCGACCTGGACGAGGCCGAGCAACTCCTCTTGCGCCTGATTGATTCCGACGGCGGCAAGAGCAGCACCGACTACGTGGGCTACGCAGCCGCGCGCGCGCGCTTCATAGGCCGCACGGATGCGGTGCAGACGCTGCTGAGAAAGCACCGCTCAGCGTCCACGGGCACGCAACAGAGACAGCGTCTTGACCAAGCCCTGGCCAGGTTGGAGGGCTAGGACGCGACGCGGGTACACGGCTCAGAACTTGAGCCCCAGGCGCAAGAACGGCCCCTCCAGATCTAGGACGAGATTGGAGGGCTCGGGGAACCCTTCCTCCCGATCGGCTCTGTACTGCCACCCCTGATATCCGCCGCTAAGACTCAGAGCCTCCGACAACATCCACTGTGCACCGAGTTCGCTGGCGAAGATCTCGACGTCGTCGGTGCCGCTGACACCCTGAAACAATCGCAGCTCGTAGAGGCCTCGCAAGCGAGGCGCGAGTTCGAAGGAGAACGCGCCGGTGAGCAGGAACCCGAGATTGTCAACCGACTTTGAATCGGTCAGGCCCAGCCTGGAGATGCGCGAATTGAGGAACGAGCCTCCAACTCCCACGGATCCCTCGTTCATCGGCCCCCACCCGTGTGAGTGCCGCGGTGGGTGTCAGCCATTCGAGCCAGCCTAGGTTGCCCGTGCCACCGCATGAGCAATACGCTCGCGGCCATGCTCTGAGCAGCTCAGGGGGGGCTCACTTCGGAAGCTCCTGAGCGAGGAACCTGTAAGCCCGTGCGTCCTGCTTGGTGAATTGGGACTCGGGAATGTAGGTCTCACCCGGCATGGCGTAGAGGCGCCGTGTTCCTGCGGATCCATCGCTGATCAATTTGTAGCCCTCCATCATCAGGGCTTGATCCCACTTGGCCGGGTTCGGAGGTGCGTTGTTCTTTGGAAATTTCTCTGCGTAAATCGTCTTCGCCACACCTGCGTGCCCGTTCATGATCGGGACCAGACTGTGCCCGTCGATGGAGTGCGAGTACGCCCTTCCCCGGATCTCCGCGACGGTCGGGAAGAAGTCCACGATACTCACCAGGTCGCTCGACACCCGGTGGGGTTGTGCGGAGGACCGTGGCCGCGTGACTCTGGATGACGACCGTGGGTGCATCCGAGCGCATCGGATCCTCGAACGCGGGTCGGGTTTCGTGCGCGCCGACCACCCTGGATCTGGAACCGTTGTCGACTTCTTGACAGCCGTCGTACCCGACAGAGCCCCAGCTGATCATCAGGTTCTGGGAAGATCCGATGTAGTTTCGAAAGCCCTGGCCCTGGGGGCCGGTAGGGCGACGATCGACGTGCCACGTTCCAAACAAGTCGGCGATGTTGGGCGCAAGGTGACGAATACGAGCCCCTCGCTCAGGAGGCGGACTTCGGATCCTCGGGGCTCCTGTTTCGCAGGACACATCGCTACGCTCGCAGCACGTTCGGCTTCGAGATTGTCGACGCCGCCACGGCCAACGTGTTGACTGTGCCCTGGTGATCAGCTTTCGGGATCGCCGCCGATTCAACTACGAGTTTCACGCCGCAGATGGCTGGCTAGCGACCGTTGACATCTCAGATCACCCTGGGTTTCGATTGATGATTGGCGTCAACGGGTAAAGGCGTGAGACCTTCTCGCCAAACGAACGGCAACGCGCAGATCCGACAAGGGACCTGCACCACGTCCAGCTCGAGCAGGGGTTGTTGACCACAATCAGGGTGTATGGGGACTATGCCGATGAGCGGGTCGACGCCTCGGTGTCCGGGGCGGCGGTCTGGTACGGAACTCAGCTCTTGGCTGTTGTGAGGGCCCACGATGAGGCTGCGTTCGCCGACCTCTCCGCGGATGCCGGTCTGGCCCTGCTGGCAGCGTACTGTGCCGTGGCCTACCAACTGAGGGACGCTTTCTACAGTTTCGACCGAAGTCCGCCGCGCGCGCCACGAATAGAGGACGTCACCTAGGCCAGCGGCCTCAACCCCGGCGGCTCAAGCCCGCTCGAATCCTGCCAGCAAGTGTGAATGCCCTCAATCGCATGTCATACTCGCGAAGCCCTGATCCCCCTTCGGCCGGTCCGTCGGTCGACAGCGTCCCCCATGATTGAAATACAAGGTCTGCGCAAGGAATACGGAGATCTAGTCGCCCTCGACGGAATCGACTGTGAGATGCAAGCGGGCGAGATCTTCGGCCTGCTCGGCCCGAACGGTGCTGGCAAGTCCACTGCGATCGGTTGCATCTCCGGACTGCTGACTCCATCCGGTGGTAGCGTCCGCGTCCTGGGTCACGATGTGGTTCATGGCGGGGCGGCGGCCCGTGAGGGATTGGGGATTGTGCCCCAGGAACTCGCCCTGTATGAGGATCTCTCGGCCCACGAGAATCTGGCCTATTGGGGAGAGGCGTACGGACTGGACAAGGGGCGTTTGCAATCGAGGGTGATCGAAGTCTTGGAACAAACGGGTCTGGCCGATCGCGACAAGGAGCAGGTCAAGAATTTTAGTGGCGGCATGAAGCGCCGCCTGAATTTTGCCTGCGGCATCGTGCATGAGCCCAAGGTGCTGTTGCTGGATGAACCGACAGTCGGAGTCGATCCTCAGAGTCGAGTGCGGCTTTTGGACCTGGTCCGCGAGCAGGCACAACTCGGGACGTGTGTGCTCTACACGACCCACTACATGGAAGAAGCTCAAGACCTCTGCGATCGGCTCGCCGTGATCGACCATGGCAAGGTCATCGCGCTAGGGACTCTGACAGAACTGCGGGCCATGAATGGTGAGCGCGACATGCTCCGGTTGAACGGCCAATTCGATCCGGAGCGCGTGCAAGCCGGCCTCACGCAATTGAATGGCGCAGAAATTGTCAGTCTGGACGAGACGACACTCATCCTGGGCATGCAGGCTGCATCCAAGCAGCTGCCCGCCCTCTTTTCTGCCCTTGCGGAATTGGGCTGCGATGTGCGCGAAACGACACTCAGCCAACCGAGTCTAGAGAGCCTGTTCATCAAGCTCACGGGTCGAGAGCTCAGGGAGTAGTCATGGACTTCATCCTGCTCTCAGCCGCCAAGGACCTGCGCCGGCGTATGAAGGACCCCACGTCCCTGCTGTTGTGGGTAGGGATTCCGTTGATGATCGGCTCCATGATGTCCCTGATGAGCGGGGGCGGGTCATCGGTGCCGAGGGCCAAGGTCTTGCTCGTCGATCAGGACGACAGCTTTGTCAGCCAGCTGCTCGCGGGAGCTGGTTCAGGCAGTGGTGGCCGGGGTGCGCCACTCGACATTGAGGTCGTCGATCTGGAAGAGGGAAGACAACGCATCGATAACGGTGAAGCCTCGGCGCTACTGATCGTGCCTGAGGGGTTCGGGGAGGCGGTTCTGGAAGAGCAGCCCACAACCCTGCAGCTGATCACCAACCCCGCCCAGACGATCCTGCCTCGCATCGTCGAAGAGGGCCTCGAGATCCTGGTCGAGGGTGGCTTCTACGTTCAGCGGCTATTTGGCGATGAACTGAAGCTGATCAGTAAGGGCCCGGACGTGGGCATGAGCTTCTTCCCTAGCGCGACGATCGCGCTCATGAGCACAAACATCAATGACCGCATGCGGCGGCTCGAAGACTTCCTTTTCCCAGCGGTCCTGATTCTCGAGGAAGAAGAGGTGCTGGCGACGGAAGAGGCCGAAGAGGAACCCAGCCTTGGCTTGGGCATCATCATGTTGCCCGCCATGCTGCTGATGTCGGTGCTCTTCATTGCCCAGGGAATGAGCGAGGACATCTGGAAGGAAAAACAACAAGGCACCCTGCGCAGGGCATGCTCTTCACCCCGTAGCCTGGCCTCGTTCTTGGGCGGCAAGCTTGCGGCCGGGGCCGTGGTCGTGGCTGGAGTCTCCCTGGTGGGAATCGTGGTCGGTTGCTTCGCTTTTGATATGAGCTTTCTCTTGGCCCCCGTGGCCATTCTGTGGTGCAGCTTGACGGGTGCCGCCCTGCTCTCGTTCTTCATCCTGATCCAAACCCTGGGCAAGACTCCCAAGTCCGGAAACGTCCTGACCACCCTGGTGCTCTTCCCCATGATGATGTTGGGCGGCAGCTTCTTTCCCTTTGAGGTTATGCCCGCAGGCATGGCCCACATCGGGCGCTGGACCCCCAACGGTCAGGCCCTGTTGCAACTCAAGGAATTGCTGGCTGGCAGCTTTCAGCCCATGCCACTCTTGACCGCCGCACTCTGCATCGGGATCCCAGCAGGGCTCACCTTCTTCCTTACCGTGCGACGCGTGCGCGGTTCCTTCCTGGGGGCCTGAGTCGTGTTCAAGAGCGCCTGGTTCATCGCCAAAAAGGACGTGACTTACAGCCTGCGGCAGAAGGAGACCCTGATCTGGATCTTCATCATGCCGATCGTGTTCTTCTACTTCATCGGAAAGGTCACGGGCGGCGCGCTCGGGCCCCCGCGCTCGGGGGACAGACCCGATTCCCTGACTCTGCTGGAACCCGAGTCTGGCGGCTTCCTTGTGGACGAGTTGGTCAGCCGATTGGAGCAGGAAAATTTCAAGGTCACCCGCACAACCGATGAACAGGTCCTCAAGGACGCCGGCCGTCGCCTGCGCCTGCCCGCCGCGCCGGAGGGCCATGCCACCTTTACCGCCGGGGTGCTTGCGGGACAGCAAGCCATCCTGCGCTTTGGCACCAACAGCGAGGGTCCGACCGCCAACCTCGACGAGGTTCGGGTGGCGCGCGCCGTGTACACGGTTTTGGCGGACGTCGTGGTCACAGCCGAGAGCGGGAAAGTGGTCGGACGCGAGGCGTTCGACGAGCTGGGCGCGATGACCCGCACCATCAACCTCGAAGTCAAGCCCGCGGGGGAGCGGCTGGAAATCCCCACCGGGTACTCACAGACGATTCCTGGCACCCTGGTCATGTTCACCATGCTGGTGCTGCTCACCGGTGGCGCGATCCTATTGGTCATCGAACGTGAGCAGGGCCTGCTGCGCCGCTTGGCGGTCACCCCCATCTCCCGCTCGTCGGTGGTCCTGGGCAAGTGGATGGGCAAGTTCGGCCTGGGTCTGGTTCAGATCGCTGTAGCCGTGCTGATGGGCACCTACTTGTTTGAGCTCGACTGGGGCAATTCCCTGCCCATGGTGGGCGTCGTGCTCTTCACCTGGGCCGCCTTCACCGCTTCCCTGGGCATCTTGCTTGCCAACATCGCGCGCAACGAGGCGCAGATGTCGGGCATCGGGGTCCTCGTTACCATGCTCATGGCGGCCCTTGGTGGTTGCTGGTGGCCGATTGAAATCACGCCGAGTTGGATGCAGGACCTGGCACTGTGCCTGCCCACGGGTTGGGCCATGGATGCCATGCACAAGTTGATCAACTTCGGCTACGGGCCCCTGTCGGCCTTGCCCAATGTGGCGGCAATTGTGACCGGCACGCTGATCCTAGGTTGGCTGGGTGTGCGGACTTTCCGCTACCAGTGATTGCCGGCCGTTGAGCCGCGCACCTTGTGCCTTGGGGATTCGGGCTGAGTTCGTCTACGCTGTGAGCCATGCGATTGCCGTTTGAATGGGCCCTGCCCCTCTTGTTGGGAGCCTGCGCTGCTACGCAAGGCACGCCTGGCTCCCCCACCGATTTCCAAGACCTCTTCAACGGCCGAGATTTGTCCGGATGGCAGCGGGTCAATACCGCCCCAAGCACTTGGACCGTTGAGCAGGGTCTGTTGCGCTGCAGCGGCAAGCCCACGGGCGAGTTGCGCACGAAGCGCATGTACCAAAATTTCGTGCTCGAGGTCGAATGGCGTCACCTGGTCCCTGCTGGCAACGCGGGCATTTTTGTCTGGGCGGACGATTTGACGGCTCGCGGAGTGCCCTTCCACCGGTCCATCGAAGTGCAGGTCTTGGATCACGGGTACGGCAACACGAATTCCCACACAACCCACGGCGACATCTTTCCTATCCACGGGGCGCGCATGACACCGGTCAACGGCCGCGGTGGCTCACGCGCATTCCCCACCGCCCTGCGCTCGAAGCCCAGTCCCGAGTGGAACCACTACAGCATCACGTGCAACGAGGGCTCCATCACTCTGGCGGTCAACGGTGAAGTGGTGACCCGCGGGGAGATGTGCTCTCCCAGCAAGGGCTACATCTGCCTGGAATCAGAAGGAGGTCGGGTGGACTACCGCAATCTGCGCATCCGGGAGTTGCCTGACACACCGATCGCGGATCGAGATGTGGCCCAGGCAGACCGCGGCTTTGAAAGTTTGTACAGCGGAGTCGATCTGAGTGGTTGGGTGCTCAGCCCGCAAGCGCGCAGACACCTAGAGGTGCGCGATTGGATCTTGCGAGCCGATGCCCGCGAGGAACCCGTGGCCCTGACGACGGAGGGCACTTTCCGAGAGTTTGACTTCATTCTCGATCTCAAACTGGCGGGGGAGCGGGCCACCCTACACCTTCTGCCGCACGGGCTCGGCACCCAGGGTCTGCGCCTGGCCAGCGACGAGCCGCCGCTGGCGTCAGCCCTGGTGAAGGGTTGGAACCGCCTGCAGGGAACGTACCGCTCTGGGCGCTTGGAACTCGACGTCAACGGCGAGCCCTGTATCCAAAGTGCGCTGACCAACCCACAGCCCGAGGGACACCTCTTTCTGCAGTTCGAGGGCGGCATCGTCGATCTGGCCAACCTGTACGCTCGGCAGTTGGATTGACCGCCAGGCTCAAGCGCGAGGCACGCCGTACCAGTCCGCGAGACGCTGGGGAGACACACCCCAGCGCAGCAGGGTAGGGATCAGGCGCATCTGCAAGATAGTCCTCCACGGCCGGACTTGGAACCGGCGGCCGGAAACGAGCACCGGGCCGGGAGCTCGGGCGATGGGCGCGTGCTGCGCCAGGCTCTTGGCCAGCAGCAGATCCTCCAAAATGGGGACCTCTGGAAAGCCACCCAGCTGGTTGAATGCACTCGCCCGGACGAACAGCGCCTGATCCCCATAGGGCCAAGGAGTACGCTCCGAGCGGCGGTTCGCCCAGTGCAGAAAGGGGGTCAGCCAGCGTCGCATCGGGGCTCTGGGATCGACAACGGTGCGCACGACAAACGCACCCGCCTGGGTGCCCGGCTCGCCCAGGGCCGCCTGAATTTGAGCGGCCGCATCCAGCGGCAAGCGCACGTCGGCATGCAGAAAGAGCAGCACCTCAAACGATGCGTCCGCCGCTCCCCGATTCATTTGCAGCGCTCGGCCTCGGGGGCTGTGCAGCAGCCGGGCTGCAGGATCTCGTTCGACGACAGCGCACGTGCCATCGGCGCTGCCTCCATCCACCACGAGCACCTCGTCCACACCCGCAAGGGTCTTGAGATGCTCAAGTTGATCGCCGATTTGAGCCTCTTCCTCGAGGACCGGCACGATCACGGACAGGCGCAAGGGATCGGTCACGAACGACAGAGTACGGCCCGGGTGCACGACAGACGCTCGGGTTCGGCCTCCAAGAGGGCTTCCAACTGAACTAGGTCCTCGGGGCGATCCACGTCAAAGAGCGCGGGCAGCGACTGCACTTCAAACGCCAGGCCTTCCAGTCGTGCGCGCGTTGCCCTGCATGTGTCGCGAGTTCCCCAAGGCAGGTCCGCAAGAACTCCCGGGGGCACTCGCCGCAATCCGAGCAGGTAAAAGCCGCCGTCTTCCGCCGGACCGAGCACGGCATCATGCCGCGCCAAAAATTCAAGTGCCAGGGTGACACGGGCTTGGCTGAGACCCGGAGCATCCGCACCCACAGCGAACACCGCGTCGGCGTGCTCAAGAGCGGCGCTCAGACATCGCTCTAGGCGTTGACCCAGGTCTCCGCCTCCCTGGTCCATGCGGGGGATACCCGCACGCGGATCATTTTCCAGGCTCTGGCCCAGAACCGCCCTGTCTCCACAAGTCGCCAGCAGAAGATCCACATCCGGCAGGCCTTGCAGTTCGTTCAGGGTATCGCGCAAGAGTGCCCCGGCCAGGTCCGCTGCTCCTTGGGCGCCAAGTGCTGGAATCAGGCGCGTCTTGACCCGCCCCGGCTCGGGCGCCTTGGCGAAGACAACGAGTGTCACCTTCACGGGCCCGAATCTCCGAGCGCCATTTCGGATGCCCTACGCAGGCCGAGGATGGCAGCCCTCACGTGGGCGTCCAGTTGTGGGTCGGGGCCGAGTTGGGGCAAGAAGGTCTCGAGTCGCTCCAGGAGTTCGTCCCGCACGTGTCGGAAAGCTTGGGCCGCTGCCGACCTGGGCGCGTCGGCTGGATCCGGCACGGGCCAAGCCTCGTGGCGAGCGTCTGGGAACAGCTGCATGAGACCGTCCCCGCAATCGCAGAGACGCACGACGCAGGCGTAGTCCTCGGCGCGTAGGTCGCCCTGGAACTTGGCGTGTTGGGATGAGATGTCGATACCCAATTCGGCCATGGCCCGCACAGCCCCCGGGTTCAGCTGGGTGGGAGCTGCCCCGGCGCTGGCCACGGTGTAGCCGGCGGGCAGCACTGCCCGAGCAAGGCCCTCTGCCATCTGACTGCGGCAGGCATTCTGTGTGCAGAGGAATAGAAGACCGGGGCTCATGCCAAGCTTCCCCCACAACTCGAACCCGCTCCGGCTGTGCACCCAAGACAGTGGGCTGCCGTGCGCACGGGCCTATCCACGAGGTCACCCGGGCCGTCCACGTCAAAAATCGTGCGGGCTCCCTCCACGGAGAGAGGCATGTCCAGCATCTGGTTGAAGTCGCAGTCGTGCAGCGTTCCGTTCCAAGCCACGCTCAACATCTGGGTACACATGAGTTCCGGCAGGGTCGAGGGATTGAAATTTTCGATCAGCAGCTGCATGTACTCCTGCAACTTGCCCTGCCGCTCGAGTGCGGTTGCGAAACGCCGAACAGGTAGATTGGTCATGACCAGCAGGTGGGAGAACCGAATGCCATGGGCATTGAGCAACTCCTCGCGGTAGCTCGCTTCCAGGTCCGCCTGGGGCGGTGGCAGGTTCGCTCCACCCGGATTGAACACCAAACTCAACTCCAGCCCGCTTCCGGGGACGGCATAACCCAACTCGTTGAGCACGCGGATCGCCCGCACACTCTTCTCGAAGACACCATCACCGCGTTGGGCGTTCACCCGTTCCTCGGAATAGCAAGGCAAGCTGGCCGTAACGTGGACGCCCTCGGCCGCCAGGAATTGGGGCAGAGTTTCCTGACCGGATTCGAAGAACACGGTCAGGTTGCAACGATCGATGACCTTGCGCCCCAACTTGCGCGCGTGTCGCACCAATGGGCGAAAGTGAGCGTTCAGCTCCGGTGCGCCACCCGTCAAGTCCAACACTTCGATGCTTGGATTCCTGGTCAACCAATCCATTACGCGCTCGGCCACCGGGCCTTGCATGATCTCTCGGCGTCCGGGGCCGGCATCGACATGGCAGTGCAAGCAGGCCTGATTGCAGAGCTTGCCGAGGTTGACCTGCAGCGTCTGTATCGACCGCCTGCGGGGCATCGAAAGTCCTCGGCCCGCCAGTTGCTGCGCGAAGCTAGGGGCCTCAACTGGCGCGGCTAGCGGATTGGCATGCAGAGGTCTAGGGTTCATGGACGTCCGCTAGCAGCACCCGCTGTCGGCAGCGCAGTCCTCGCCGCCCGCCGTCAACTGGGTCCCGGCCTTGCGTTCAGCGGCGGAACGCAAGAGCACGCCTTGGGTGCAGGGAAACGGAGCGGCCTGGGCCGGATCGATGGCGCTCTCAGGTTCCAAGAAAATGAAGTCGGCCGCATAGGGCCCGTTGAGCAACAGGTTGTAGGTCTTGTGGCACACCGCGACGGCCTGCCCGCGGGGGTAGGTGTGTGCGTCATCGTCGAGCACTTCCTTGAAAGGGCCCTTGTAGACAACGCTCTGCCCGCACTCGAGGCACTCGCCTTCCTTGCCCTTGAACGCTTCGACCGTGAGGCTGCGGAATTCGATGCCCTCGACGACGCGCCACGGAGCCTCTTGTCGCTCAAGGACTTGAACCCCGTGGAAGCCAGCATCCTCAAATGCCTTCAGAAAGTCCTCCTCGCGCAGGGCACCCGAGATGCAGCCACTCCACAGTTCTTCGTTTTCCTGCAAAGCCAGGGGCACGCTCTCGTCGCTGACGATGTCGGAGATCACGGCCCTGCCGCCGCGACCCAGCACTCGGTACAGCTCTTCAAACAGCACGGGTTTGTGCTCGCTGCGCACGAGGTTGAGCACGCAGTTGCTCACCACCACATCGATGCTGTCGTCGGGAATCAGCGGAGTCTCCATGCGGCGGCGTTCGATTTCCGAATCCAGCGCGCGCATCTGTTGCTCATTCCGCACCGGGTCGTCCGCCAGCCGCTTGTCGAGCCAGTCTCGGTCCAGTCGCAGATCCTGGATGTGTGCCTTGTGGAATTCCACGTTGGCGTACCCCACGCTCTCTGCCACGGGGGCCTGGGCAGCGCGGGCCACCTCCAACATCTCGTCGGTCATGTCCACGCCGACGACTGATCCCTCAGGCCCCACGACTTGACTCGCAATGAAGCAGATCTTGCCCGTGCCGGATCCTAGATCGAGCACGCGTTCGCCGGGTCGGAGATGTTTGGAGGGATCCCCGCAACCGTAGTCGCGTTCGATGACTTCCTTAGGCAGGGCCTCGAGCAGCGTGGGGTCGTACGAGGTAGGACAACACAGGGCCGGCTCGACGGCCTGCGCCCCGGCGGCGTAGCGATCCTCGACGGATGCCTCAGGTTGCAGGGCGGAAGTCGAAGGAGAGTCAGGAGAGGGGCTCATGGGGATGAGGATGGCGGCACGTGAGAACTCACGAGGGTCTTCGAGGGAGGGTCCAGGCTGTGACAGGATAGGCAATCTTGCGGGTCAATTCCCCGACCCGTCTGGGGACCAGTCGAGTCAGCGCAGGGCGATGAAACCGGCGCCCCCAGCCAAGGGGACGTTGGAAAGGTGCACGGGTCGGTGAATGCCCCCAGCGCCGTACCAGTCGTACACACGCACCTCCAGGCGGTGCGCTCCGGCTGAGAGGGCTTCAGTCAACCGGTGGGATGAGGCCTCGTCGAAGGCGGTCGCCCGATTGGGGATGTCGCCGCCCGTACCACACAGGGTTCCATCGAAGTGCACTTCAAAGGCGTCGTCCACCCCCTCAAAATTGACGTACAAGGGCTGCCCCAACCACGCCCCGGATAGATCGAGATCGAGGGCGTAGGTGGCCCATCCGTCCAGGGTTTCAAAACCGAAAGATTCCCAGGCGCGACCGATGGGGATTTCCACCCAGTCCGGATCCTCTTCGACGTTCTCGTCCGGGTCGGGTCGGAACAGCCAGGATCGCGAAGTGAGGTCCATACTGCGTCCCTCAAGCCGCTCAGAAATCGCGTCCACGACATGCGCCTCAAGAGCGGCCTTGGGTACAGGACCATGGGTCAGGTGCTGGGCGAACGCGGAGAGTAAGTAGCGACCCGCCGCATTGTCGTGGTTGAGGCTGGAGACGAGCAGGCGTCCGGCGCCAACGCGAGTCTCGAACACGAGGCATGAGTCCCGCACGTGATCCAAGTCGTGGGTCTCCCAGAAGGCGAGGACTGGCTGAATCTGATCGCCGAGTTCCTCCAGGCGCATCAAGCCGCTGGGGTGCAGGTCTTTGACCACAAGATCCAAGAAGAACTCGGGGGCGATGGTCTTCGTCAATGGGTGCGTGGGGAACCACAGGGATCCGCGCAGCAACCATGTATCAGATACCTTGACCGAGCCGGCCCGACCGTCCGTCAGGAGGATGACCTTCTCGCCCATCAACATGCGCACAATCTGACCTGGATCCAAGCTGCGAACCACGCGGACTCCGTCGGGCAGGGGTTGCGTGGGAGGCAATGCCCACAGCGACCAGTCGTTCGAGGCGTCGGCGCTGCCCAATCTCACCTCAAGTTTCAATTCCCGAGGAGCGTCCACCCGAGGTGCCCGCAGCTTGAGCTCACCCAGAAACTGAACGGCTCCTGGCTCAATCCTGGGGTGCTCTAGGGAGAGCGGCGCGCCGTTCCATGTCGCCTGCAAACTACCAGGAGACAAGTCTCCCGTTCCGTTGTGTGCGGCGTGCAGGGGCAGGGACAGGACCTCACCTGACTCGATCGCGCGCGCTGAGTCACGGCCAGGCACAATCATGGTCTCCCCATGCCAGGCCCAGTCCTGGATGCTCCACTTGTGCTCGCCACGGTGATCCGCCAAGCCCATCTCGGCCTTGTTGAAGTCCCGCGCAACGGAGACGACATAGCCCCCGCCTGGCACTTGCCTGCGGAAGGCCTCGATTTGGTCTTTGCGCTGATTCTCTGCAAAGCGCAGCGAGTTCGGCCGCAGACTTTCGACCACGGAAGGGCCATAGCGCTCTCGGACAGCGCTGGCCCAGTCCGTGACGGCATCAGCGTGTAGGGAGACCCCGGGTCCGAGGTCCGATCCTGGCCAGGTGTCGGCAGCGATCGCTTCCCCTAGCACGAGCGGCTTGAGGGTGCGCGTTGTGATGAACTCATTCAGTTCATCGAGCTTCGCGGGCCATGTGTTGTTGTTGCCGTAGGGATGGTCGTCATAGAAATCGAACACGCGATTCCATTGGATCCACGAGGAGTCGTCCACGACAACGGCCCCGGGGATGTTGGCCTTGGCCCGGTCGTACAGATCCTGGATGACCTCGAGCGACGCGGAGGGGCCCGTCTCACAGGTGAGACTGCGCAGGATCACCGAGGGATGATTGCGATCCAAGGCATAGAACTCCTCGAACTCAGCGGTGAGTTCCGATCGGTGCTCACCATCGAAACGCGGGTGCCAGGTCGGGTACTCCATCCAAACCAGCAGACCTGCCTCATCACACATGCGCAAAATGCGCTGGGGAGGAATCCACAGGCAGAATTTGATCAGGTTGAAGCCGCGTGCTTGAGCGTCGCTGATGACCTTGTGCATCACCTCGTCCGAGGGCGCCGGGTCGAGGCTCGGAGGGAAGTAGCCCCACTCCAGCATGCCGCGCACATTGAGTGGACGGCCGTTGAAAATCAACTGCCGGCCTTCTGCGCGGATCGAGCGGAAGCACAGGCGGCGTTCGACCTCATCCAGGATCTCCCCCTCCTCGCTCACCAGCTGAAACAGGACCGCATAGCCCTTGGGCGCTCCAATCTCCCAAGCTTGAAAGTCTCTTACGGCCACCTCGCGCCGGCCTTTTCCCATCGTCACCCATGTGGTGCGCCCCTCGACGGTGAATTTCACTCGCACGCTGGACCTGGAACTCTCAGGCAAGTCTGCCTCGAACAAGGCCAATCTGCGCTCGAAGTCTCCGACCGCCAGCAAGTTCAGATCGTCAAGGCTTTCGTGGGGCAAGGCCAGCAGGCGCACGGACTGCCACAAGCCGCCAAAGTGGGGTGCGATGATGGGCAGAAAACCCTGAGTGTTGTGTCCGACTTTCTCGTCCAGGACGACAGTCAAGTCGTGCGTAGCGCCGGGCTCCACGAGCGACGTGATGTCGAATCGAAAAGGCGTCCAAGCACCCAGGTGCTGCCCAACCTCTTGCCCGTCGACAAATACCTGGGCCAAGGTCGCCGCCCCTTCAAACTCGAGGACCACCCGGCTGTCGAAGAAGCCTGCTGGTACGGCAAATTCACGGCGATAGGTGGCCAGGCCGTCGAAGTCTGTTCCCAATACTATTTCGAAGGAAGCCGGAACGCGGATGGGGATCCAGTCGGAGCCTGCCTCGGCCTGTCCCACGCAGACTTCCCAGGTTCCGTCGAGGGACACGGCTTCCCGATCGAACAGAGGCAAGGCGCACAGCAGAGCGAGCGGCAGATTGAGCATGCTCGTCATGCTAGCGCGAATCCGGTTGGGCGGTGGACTGGGCCGTGCCCTCCCGTGTCCGGGCCACGCAGCCAGCCGCATGAACGGGCGCCAACGAACGAGCCCCCCGGGCCCGGAAGACAATCTTCCAGGAACCCGAGGGGCTCGTCTAGCCGAATGCCAGGTCGCCTAGAGGCTGTCCGCGTGATCCGTCAGGTAGCTCTTGACGCCTTCATCACTGGGAGCCATGCCGGCCTTTCCAGCGGCCCAGCCTGCGGGGCAAACCTCGCCGTGCTCCTTGAAGAACTGCACACCGTCCACGGCGCGCAGGAGTTCGTCCATGTCGCGCCCCAGGGGCAAGTTGTTGACGACCGCGTGCCAGCAGATGCCGTCGGGGTCGATCAAGTAGGTGCCCCGAGCGGCGAAACCCGACTCTTCGTGGACCACATCGTAGTCCTGGGACATTTGCTTGGAGGTGTCAGCTAGCAGGGGATAGGCAACGGGTCCAATCCCGCCGTCGTTGATCGCCGTGTTGCGCCAACGTGCGTGGGTCTCCGCGTCATCCATGGAAACGCCCAGAACCTGGACGCCTCGCTTTTCGAATTCGCCGATGCGGCGGTCGAAAGCGATGAGCTCGGAGGGTCAGACGAACGTGAAGTCCTTGGGATAGAAAAACAGCGCCACGTACTGACCGGAATAGTCGGACAGGCTCACGCTCTGCGTGCTTCCGTCCGGCATCACGGCCTCCGCGCTGAACGCGGGGGCAGACTTGCCGATGAAGTTGCTCATGAGGGGGGGTCTCTGAATGATCTCTGGAATCGGTTGAATGAAGACGGTGAATGGGGTGCCAGGCCACCAGCAGGCGGCCATTGCGGGGAGCAGTATAGCTGCGCGCCACCCTCCCGTGAACGGAAGAGTGAACCTTTCAGCGAAGGGCGGGCCGGGCCAAATCCCCGGCGAATCAGCGTCTGCGGAACCTCGGGCGGGCCTCGGCCCCGTCGTCCTGCTCGTCTTGCTCCGCTTCCGGATCCTGGAGAGTCTTTACATCCAACTGCCAGACTCCGCGCCCGTGGGTGGCGGCCAAGAGCACGCCATCGCGCGGGTGAACGACCAGGTCGTGCACGAAGGTGTTGGGCAGACCTGCCCCGAGCACGTCCCACGATTGTCCGTCATCGAGACTGACGTACACGCCCAAGTCGGTGCCCACGTAGAGCAATCCCGAGACCTTGGGGTCCTCATGCACCACGTTGATCGGTCCGCACGGAATGCCCTCCCCGATGTCGACCCAGGTGGCTCCGCGGTCGGGGGAACGCCAAAGGTAGGTGGCGAAATCGTCCCAGCGCTTGCCGTTTTGGGCGGCGTAGATCACGCCGTCCTGGTGAGTGGAGGCCACGACGCGCGAGATCCAGCGCTGATCAGCCAGGCCAGCCGTGCGGTCCTGCCAGGTCGCCCCCGAATCCATCGTCACCTGCAGGTGGCCGTCATCGGTTCCGACGTAGATTTCTCCAAACGTCGCTGGCGACTCGGAGATCGTGGTGATGGTCTGGTATTGAATGTCGCCGAGTTGCTCGGGATCGTTGGAGGTCAGGTCAGGACTGATGGGCTCAAAGTTCGCACCCATGTGCATGGAGCGGTAGAGACGATTCATGCCGTGGTACACAACCCTCGGGTTGTGGGGCGATAGCAGGAAGGGCGCCAGCCATTGTCCCCGTAGCTCAGGCTCGCCTTCCGCTGCCTTGGGCTGCAACCGAAAGCGCTCACCCGTGGTCAAGTCCGTACGCTCGATGCTGCCGTAGAAACCCTCGGAATAGAGCACGCTACTGTCCGTCGGATCGACGGCGTGGAAGCTCGCTTCCCCGCCGGACGCGCTTTGCCACTCACCCGCCGAGCCGCGCCCAAACCGTCGCCGTCCGCCGCTGTTGGAGGGAGCTGTCCCCACTCGACTGCCGTGGTCCTGAATGGAACCGTAGATGTGGAAGGGCTCGTCCATGTCCACGGCCAGGTTGTAGAACTGCACCGCGGGCAGAGTGTGGGTTGACGTACGCCAGTTCTTGCCGCCGTCGTAGGAGACCGCCAACCCACCGTCGTTGCCGTTGACCAGGTAGTCGGTATTGGCCGGGTCGATCCACAGGGCGTGGTGATCGCCATGCATGCCGCGCAGCGAGCGGAAGGTCTTTCCTCCATCATCGGAAACATTGAGGCCCAGTCCCATCACGTAGACCCGATCGGCATTGACTGGATCTGCACGCACCTGACCGAAAACCCAACCGTAGGTGGCCGACAGGCCGCGCATGAAGCGGTTCTCTTCACTGACGCGTTCCCAGGTGCTGCCGTGATCAAATGACCGGTAGATCGTCGCTCCCTTGATTTCCCGCTGCTTCTCACGACCGTAGGAATCGGTTTCCCCGCCCTCCTCGTTTTCCTCCCCGCGTTGTTCGTCTTCCTCAAGCTCCACCAGCTCGTAGTTGTCGACTAGGGCGTACAGGCTGCCTGGGACGGAGGGTGTCGTGGCCAGGCCGATTCGTCCGCGGTGCTCGGGTGTGGGCAGGCCCTCGTTGATCGCCTGCCAGGAGTCTCCACCGTCCTCGCTGCGCCAAATGCCACTGCCGGTGGTGGATGGATAGGTACGCGGGTCGTTCCAGCGCTCGCGCTTGCGTTCCCAGGTCGCCGCGTAGATGCGCTTCGGGTCCTGGGGGTCGAGGGCCAAGTCAATCGCTCCGGTGCCTTCGTCGACGAACAGCACGAGATCCCAGGTCGCCCCGCCATCGCGGGTGCGGTACACACCACGCTCTGGGTTGTCCGTCCACTCGTGCCCGCCAGCGGCGACGTAGACCGTGTTCGGATCGGCGGGGTGCACGGCGATGCGTGCGATCGTATGAGTGTCTTCCAAGCCCTTGTGGGCGAAGGTTGCCCCCCCGTCCTCCGACAGGTAGATGCCGGTGCCCGCCATGGAGCTACGGAAAATGTTGGCCTCGCCCGTGCCCATCCACAGGCGCTCCGGGTCGGAGGGGTCGAGGCCCAGTGCGCCGATCGAGGCCGTGGGCCCGTCTTCAAACAGCGGTTCGAAAGTCGTGCCCTCGTTGCGGCTGCGCCACAGGCCACCGGTGGCGGTGGCCACGTACAGGGTGTAGTGCTCACCGCGCGGGGTGGGCAGGGCGACGTCGACCACTCGGCCACTGATATTCGTGGGTCCGATGAAACGCCATGTCCGATCTCCATGAGGGCTCGTCTCGCCCATGGACTCGTGTACTTGGTGAGCAGCCAGGCGACCACTCGCGTTCAGGGGCGCGTCTTGCGCGACGGTCGCCGAAGGGGAGAGGCAACCGGTCGTCAGAGTCAATCCGCAGGTAAGGATCGTCAACATGGGATGAGGCCAGGCAGTTGGGGGGAGGAATGGGCGGGTCATGGTCGCACGAGCATACAGCCCACGAGCGAGCCGCATCGCCCCGAACACCTGTGGCGCCCCACCAAGGGCAGGAGTACCTTGGATCCATGTCGACGTTCAAATCAAGGGATGCGACTTTTTCCCGGCGCCATGCGCCGAATCGGAGCCTGCGAAGGTTCTGCATGGTCCGCTCCTGTGTAGTTGTTTGGATTCTGTTTCTGGTACCCGGAGCCCACGCACAGGGACCGCTGCTGACGGAATTCCAGGCGTCCAACTCCGACACCCTGTTTGACATGGACGGGGACTCCTCCGATTGGATCGAGATTCACAACCCCAGCGCAAGCGCGCTGGATCTCTCCAACTGGTTCCTGAGCGACGATGCGGGCAACCTCACGCGCTGGCAAATCCCCAGCCCGACGACTCTGCCCGCCGGCAGTTTCTTGATCGTGTTTGCGTCCGGCAAGGATCGCGCCGTGCCAGGCTCTGAGTACCACACGGACTTCAAGCTCAAGGCCAGCGGAGAGTTCCTTGGACTCACACAACCCGACGGAACGACGCTTGAGCACAGCTACGCACCGGAGTACCCGCCGCAGTTTGCCGACACGTCGTACGGGCTGTCGTTCGACCCTGGACCCACCGCGACGGAGACCTACTTCGCCTCCCCAACACCGGACACAGCCAATGGTCCGGGATCACCACTCTTGCTCAGCCCTGGCTATTCGCCGCCCGAACCTGGGCCGGGTGAAGACGTCACCGTGTGGGCTACGGTCCCCACCAACTTGTCGGGGGGCACGGTCAGTCTGCTCTGGCGTATCAATTTTGGTGCAGAGAGCCAACTGATCATGCTGGATGACGGGCAGGGAGCGGACAGCCTGGCGGGAGACGACATCTACACCGCTGTGATTCCGGGGCAGTCCTTCGTGCCGGGAAACATGTTGCGCTGGCGACTGGAGGCCCAAGACGCGGGCAGCGGCCGAATCGGAAAACTACCGCTCTATGCCGATCCTTCGGGCTCCGCGCAGTACCTGGGCACGGCCATTCGCAATGACGCCGTAACGACCGCCCTACCGCGCTGGCAGTACTGGCTGGAGTTCCCCGCCAAGGGAGAGACACGCAACGGGACCCGGGCCTCGGTGCACTACAACGGCGAATTCTACGACAACGTCTTCGTCCGCATTCGGGGCGGCTCGTCTACCTGGTACCCCAAGAAGAGCTACAAATTCGACTTCAACAAGGACCAGCGCCTGCTGTTCCCCAGCGGATTGCGGCACGACGAGGTCGATCTCAACACCACTTGGGCGGACAAGGCGTTTGTGCGTCAGACCCTCTCCTACGAGCTTTACTCACTGGCTGGCTGTGTCTCGTCGAAGTCCTATCCACTGCGGCTCGAGCGCAACGGGGCCTTTGCCAGCGTGGCCATTTTCGTCGAGGAGCCCGGAGAAAAAGCGTTCCTGTCGGAGCATGGTCTCGACCCGCAGGGCGCGCTGTACAAGATGTACAACGTGCTCAATAGCTGGCAGAGCGGAGTCGAGAAGAAGACACGCCTGCAGGAGGGACACAAGGATCTCAAGCAACTCGTCCAGGGATTGCAGCAGGCCTCGAGCTCGGAGCTTGAGAAGTTCCTCTTCGACAACATCGACCTGGACCAGTGCCTGAACTACTTGGCGGTCACGAGCCTGATTCACGACAACGACCATGTCGCGAAGAACTATTTCCTGTACCGCGACTCGGTCGGAGACAAGGAATGGCAGTTCGTCCCTTGGGACAAGGACTTGACCTGGGGCCGCAATTACTTGATTGGCGGTGGCGTGCTCAACGACACCCTGTGGGCGATGAACGACCCCTTCAGCCATCCCTTGTTTGGAGACCAGGCCCATCCGAAGAACGATGGTCCGTACAACATTCTGATCGACCGCCTGTACGCCAACCCGCGCATCCGACAGATGTACTTGCGTCGGCTGCGAACGGTGATGGATCAGTTCCTCGAGCCTGCAGCGGTTCAGCCGCATTTCCTGGAGTCCTGGATCAAGACCCTGGTGGCCGACATGCGGGCAGATGTCGCCCTCGACCAAGCTCTGTGGGGCGTACCCAGCTGGGGCGCCGGCTACACGTTCCTTGAAGACGTGGACCGACTGAAGCAGAAGTACCTGCGCAAGAGGCGCCAGCACTTGTACGTGAACCACGGCCCCAGTGGCAGCGGGCTCATCCCGCCGCCCAACCCCTCGCCGCCCATCGTGATCAGCTTCATTCAAGGCGATCCGATCTCGGGCAAGAAGGGCGAGGAATACGTGGTCCTATCCAATTCATCGTCCATGGCCGCGGACTTGTCGGGCTACTCGATGGGCGGCGCCATTCGGTTTGGCCTGCCCGAGGGCACGCTGATTGCCGCAGGGGACGACCTCTATCTCAGCCCCAACGTGAAGCTCTTCCGCAAGCGCCTGACGAGCCCCACAGGCGGCGAGGGCCTGCACGTGACGGGCCCCTATTCTCAGTTCATCGAGAGCGGTGAATGGGTGCGCCTGTTCGACCGCGAGGGTTTGCTAGTAGACGAGTTGCTCTACTGAGCCGCAACCGGGCCCACTATTTCTGCGCGGCCACGCGGCCAGGTGCACGGCGCCTGATTCCCGTTTCGCCAGTCAACCGATCCCCAAGTTCCGCACGCATGTCGAAGACATCCCGCAGAAGCGCTTCGACGATAGCAGGGCGACTCGTAGCCAGGTCCTGGGATTCCCCAATGTCCGTCGACAGGTCGTACAACTCGAGGCCTGTCTTCCAGGCGTAGTCGTACTTGCCCGGTTGACCATCCGCACCCACGGGACGCGCACCCATGGATCGGTAGCCATGGGGCAGATGCAGCTTCCAACGACCACGGCGCATGGCCTGCAGTTCGTTGTTGCCGTAGTAGAAGAACAGGGGGCGCTCGGGCAGGGGCTCCTCCCCTAGCAGGGTATCCCAAATGTCCAGCCCGTCGATCGGCTGACCGTCTAGGGGTTGGCCGAGGCGACCGGCCCAGGTGGGCAAGACGTCGATCGTCATGAGCGGCGTGGCGCACACTCGACCGGCCGGCAGTTGGCCTGGCCAACGCCAGATGCAGGGCACGCGCACACCGCCTTCAAACGTCGTTCCCTTGCCTTCACGCAGGGGCCCGGTGGAACCGGCGTGGTTGCCATAGGACAACCAGGGCCCGTTGTCTGAAGCGTAGATGACCAGGGTTCGTTGCGTGTTGCCCGTCCGTTCCAGCGCGTCAACCACGGCCCCGACGGAAGCATCGATCTCCTCGATCACATCGCCGTAGAGCCCTTGCTGGCTCCCGCCTACGAAGTCCGCCGAAGCATGGAGTGGGACGTGAGGCATGGGATGGGCCAGATACAAGAAGAACGGCTTGTCTGCATGACGCTCGATGAAGCTCACCGCCCGCGCGGTGAAGTCGCCCGTGAAACGCGTCTGGTCCGTGTTGAGTCCGACGACTTGGTCCCCTTCCAGAGTGGGCAGGTCCCCCCAAGCGGCTGGGTTCTCCGGATGGAAAGGCCACATGTCGTTGGAATAGGGGATCCCGTAGAACTCATCGAATCCGTGCCGTTGGGGCAGGAACTGTGGGAGGTGTCCCAAGTGCCACTTGCCGAAGATGGCGGTTGCATGCCCCGCCTGCTTGCTCAGCTCGGCCAGCGTCTGCTCGGCGGCGGAGATCCCGATCTTGGAGGAGGGGCCCAGTGCACCGGCAATGCCCACGCGGTTGGAGTAACAACCCGTGAGCAGCGCGGCCCGCGATGCAGAGCAGACGGGCTGGGACACATAGAAATTGGTGCAGCGCACCCCTTCGAGTGCCAGGGCATCCAGGTGGGGCGTCTCGAAACCCTGCGCACCCTGACAGCCAATGTCGGCCCAGCCCTGATCGTCCGTGAAGATGACAACCAGGTTGGGGGGGCGTTGCGCCGCGCTCTGACCGAATCCCGCGAGTGTGGACAAAGCCCACGCCGGAAGAGCCCAGACCACAACTCGCCAACTAGACATATTCCGCGCGGACGATGTCCATGTGAAAATTCGTGTGTCCCGCCAAGGACCAGGCGATGCCGCGCGGAGTGTAGGGATCCTCGTCCACGCTGCCCTTGCGCAGCCAATCCTGGATTCCAAGGCTGGAGAACATCTGCACGTTTGCCCCGCGCAACTTTTCCAGTTCATTGCACAGGTCTGCCAGGGTGCGTTCGTCGTACTCAGACGCCTCAACCCAGCCCTGGGCGCTCATCCCCGGCATGTTGCACTCATGCCCGCGGGCAAAGTGCAGGGCGGCGCAGACCATGAGGCGTTCAAAGTCCAGCAGGTGCCCGACGATCTCACGCAGACTCCAACTGTCGTCCGAGGGTCGATACCAGCCGCGGTCTTCGCTCAGTGCCCGCAGGTACGCCACCGTCTCGATCCCCTGAGTCTTAAGAGTGCGCAAGATATCTCCCGCGGGAACTAGATCGATGAATTTCTGAACGGACTCGGGAAACTCACCTGCTTCGGGAGAGGCTGCAGTCATAGGGCTCGGTTAGGCGTGCGGAGATTGACGAAAGGCATGCGCTCGATCACTTTGACCCAGCGCGCGGTGATTGTAGGGCATGGGGCCCCACCCCTATCAGTGTTGCTCGGGATTCAGCAACGCAAACAGCGGGTCCGTCTCAGGCACGGACGGCAGTCGAAGCACGGGATAGAAAGGATGTTCGGCGCCTTCTGTCTCACCGAGGGCATCGTCTAGCAGATTCCAGGTCACGAGTCCGTCTTCGGTTTCCGGCTCGAGCAGCTGGGCCGCAACGCGCACGAGCCGTTGACGCGCGCTGACTAGGACCGTGCCCGCGGGAAGGTCCTGCTCGCGTGCCTGCCAGTTGCCACTCAGGCTCGTTTCATGATGTCCTTGGAAGAGGCGCCTAGCGCGGCGGATCTCCTCGACTTGGAAGGCTTCGACCGTCTGGGTTTGGCTCTGCTCAAGGGTGACCGTGCGCAACCCGTGCCAGGCCAAGCGCGCCAAGACCTCAGGGGTCGGATTGGGGAGCGCCCAGGCGTCGGGCAGCGCCACCTGGCGCTTGGATTCAAATGCCACTCGCACTTGCATGGTCTCCGTGCTCCACTCACTGCCCGCCACGCGGCGCGTTCCCAGCTCGGGCAACTCCACCGCAGTCAGGCTGCCTCGCAGGATTTCCAGGGGCTGCCCGGCGGCCAGGCTGGTCTCAACCCCCAGGGTCAGCGCGCCAGACAAGGCGCGTTCATCGGCTGCCTGACAGGCGGCGCGCAGGCCCTCGGCATGCCCAGCAGCGTAGGCCAGAATCTCCAGCACGAAGTCGTGGGTCACGTCCACACGCTCAACGAGGGGCAGGTAGCTGAAGGCTTCCGACAGAATCGAAAACCGGTTGCGCAGACCTACATAATTCGTTCCGAAACGCGGGCGATGGTCGTAGGTCGTCCATTGCACCTGTTCGCGGCCGCTGAAGTTGCCGTAGTCAAAGATCCTCCAACCGGCACGCCGATCCATGGCCTCGCGCACGGAGGGTAAGAACTGTTCGCGCGCCATGCGGTTCAGGTCTGGGTCCACATTCGTGGAGAGGGAAGGCGCGTAGGTCAGGTGATAGCCGTGGTCCGATCCGTTCGTGGTGTGCAGGTCGACGTACAGGTGCGGGTCGATACTGTTCATGAGGCTGAGCAGAGCCTGGGCCTCAGGAGACTCGGCCTTGATGAAGTCGCGGTTCAAATCGAGGCCTTGACCATTGGCTCGCTCGCCTACGCCTTCATCCGGGCCGTTCTGACTGACGCGATTGGTGCGAGCGATGGCGTCGTTTCCGTCTGCGTTGTAAACGGGCACGACAAACAGGGCCAGCTTCTCCAACAGGGGCGCATGTTGTCCCGAGACGAGTTCGCGCAGGATCTGCTGCAGGGCTTCCTTGCCCTCCACCTCGCCGCCGTGAATGTTGCCGGTGATCAAGACCCGCAGACGATCCCCGCAGGCCGCGGCCAGCGCGCGTTCGGGCAGGGGGCTGCCCACGCGCACGAGCAAGAGATCTCGGCCCTCGTGGGAAGCCCCCACGACATCCATGGCCAGGCGCGGACTGTCAGACAGGCTTCCGAGACGATCGATGAAGGCTCGCACCTCGGCGTGCGTGCTGGTGCGGGCCCAGTCGGCCTTCTCGGCTGCCGTGCGGGGCAAGGCGTCCTGAGGTTGGGTGTTGGCTGAGTAGGCGGTCAAGAGGAGAGTGCAGGCGCAGAGGACAATACGTGGAGCTGTGAACATCTGGCCGACCCTATCAGCCCGGCCGCAGTTTGCGATGGCCGAGTGCCTGCCGGTGCCCTAATCTCAAGCCCATGTTGATTTCCGCACTCATGGCTCCCCTTGTCCTGTCCGCCCCGCTCTGGTCCCACGACCCTCACGATCCCGCGAGCGGGCATCACAGCCACCCAAGCAGCGGGCCAGCAGGGATCGGCCCCGCCCTGCCAGCCCTCCCAGCGCTGCCTTGGTCGGGAGCAGAACCTCGCCAGTCCTTCGCATTTGAGTGGGTGGACGATTGGTTGCAGCTACCCGATGGCATGGAGCTGGGGAACACGCACGGGGGCATGCTGGTAACGCGCGATGGCAACATCCTGTTCAACACCGACAGCGCCAATGCGGTGGTCGTCGTGCGTCCCGATGGAACCCTGCTCGAGACTTGGGGGGCCGAATTGGCCGGAGGGCTGCATGGCATGTGCTTGCGAGAGGAAGGAGGAGAGGAGTTTCTCTACCTCTGCCACCTAGGTCGCCACGAAGTCATCAAGACCACGCTGAAGGGTGAAATCCTTTGGACGCTCGGGTATCCGGAGGAATCGGGCCACTACAAGAATGCGGGCGAGTATCGCCCCACCGGAGTGGCCGTCAGCGCCGACGGCAGCCTGTATGTGGCCGATGGCTACGGCAAGTCATGGGTGCACCAGTTTGACGCCGATCGCAAGTACGTGCGCTCCTTTGGTGGGCTTGGAAACGGCGAGGGACAGTTCCGGACCTGCCACGGAATCTGGCTCGACACGCGTGCGGAGCAAGAGCGATTGATCGTCGCTGACCGCGAAAACCACCGTTTGCAGTTCTTTGACCTCGAGGGTCAACACCTCCAGACCCTGCAACATGGGCTGAGGCGCCCCTGCGGAGTGGCCGAATGGCAGGGCGTCCTGGCTGTCCCGGACCTGGCCGGGCGAATCACGCTGATCGATGAGCAACAGCGGCTGATCGCCCATCTATGTGACAATCCCGACCCCGCCAAGCGCGCTCGCAACGGTGTGCCCCCTTCAGAATGGGCCGCGGGCGAGTTCATCGCGCCACACTCGCTGTGCTGGGATCGTCAGGGCAGCCTGTTTGTCATGGACTGGAACGCCCGCGGACGCATCAGCAAATTGCAACGCCTGCGTTAGGGCCCGGGCCCAGCCTCCGTTCTGCTGCAGGCCTTGCCAGTTGCGTTGGGAGCGGTGTAAAACTCCCCCGCGCGCCTACCCGCATGCAAGGGACCCCGTAGCGCGCCTATGCGCCACTCGCCAGCGAGCCCTTGCGGCCTCCGCAGCTCATCTATGATCGAGATTCAACAACTCACGAAGGTTTTCGATTCACGGCCAGCCGTGGATCAAGTCAGCTTCGACGTGCACCCGGGCGAAGTCCTAGGCTTCCTAGGTCCCAACGGTGCGGGCAAGTCCACGACCATGAAGATGATCACGGGCTTCCTGCCGCCCACCTCGGGAGGGGCTCGGATCTGTGGTCACGAGGTCACCGCTGACCCCATCGCGGCCCAGCGCTGCATCGGCTACTTGCCCGAGGGGGCGCCCCTGTACCCGGACATGACACCCGCTGCCCTGCTGCGCTTTGTAGCCGAGGCGCGCAACATGGACCGCGCGCGGCTTCAGCAGCGCATGCAGGAGGTCGTGGCCCTGGTGGGTATCGAAGGGGTGTTGGAACAACGCATCGACACGCTCTCCAAGGGCTTCAAGCGCCGGGTAGGTCTGGCCGCCTCGATCTTGCACGACCCCGAGGTCTTGGTTCTCGACGAGCCCACCGACGGACTGGATCCGAACCAGAAAGAGGAAGTGCGCAAGCTGATCCGCAGCATGGCGCAAGACAAAGTAATTGTGCTCTCGACCCACATTCTTGAAGAGGTGGAAGCTGTTTGCACGCGCGCCATCATCATTTCTGAGGGGCGTGTGCTGTTCGACGGAACCCCTGCCGAGTTAAGGGCTCAATCCAAGACTCACGGTTCAATCCTGTTGCACGTTGAAGGAGTTCAAGCTGACCAAGCGCAGGCCGCACTTGCTGCCCTAGACGCGGTGGCCAGAGTCGAGACGCTTGACGCGGACCCGGGCGAGGGTCACGTGCGCCTGCGCGCGTATCCTGCGGGCGAAGCCCCTTTGCTGCATCCGGTTACCGACCTCGTCAAGACGCAGAATTGGAACGTCGAACACTTGAGTGTCGAGCGCGGCAACCTCGATGAGGTCTTCCGCGCCATTACGACGACCCCGAGCACAAACGAGCGGGTATCCAACGCGGGTACCCAAGCATGAACGCCGCCATTCACAACGCACGCTGCGTGTTCAAGCGCGAATTGCAGGGCTACTTCGCCACCCCCGTTGCGTACGTCTTCCTGGTCATCTACCTGATCCTCGCCGGTGTCTTCACCTGGTACCTGGGAGGCCTCTACGAGCAGGATCAGGCGGATCTGACGCCCTTCTTCTCCTTCCAACCCTGGCTCTTCCTGGCCTTGATTCCAGCCCTGGCCATGCGCTTGTGGGCTGAGGAACGGCACAGTGGCACGATCGAATTGCTGCTCACGCTGCCCATCAGTCCCGGGCAGGCGGTGCTCGGAAAGTTCCTGGCGGCCTGGCTCTTTGTGGGTGTGGCCCTGGCCTTGACCGTGGGCGAGTGGATCACGGTAGCGTGGCTAGGCGGCCCCGACCACGGGGTGATCGCCACCAGCTACCTGGGCACCCTGCTACTGGCCGGCGGGTTCTTGTCCATCGGTGCCTGCCTCTCCGCCCTGACGCGCAACCAAGTGGTGGCCTTTGTGCTGTCCATCTCGATCGGATTTCTGTTCATCCTCAGCGGGTACCCGGCGGTACTCGAGTTTGCTGAGGCATTGTTGCCCGACTTCCTGGTGGGCTCTGTTCGCCAGATGAGTTTCTTGACGCATTTCAATGGCATCGTGCGGGGGGTGATTGATGCGCGCGATGTGGTCTTCTTCCTCTCCCTCATCGGCGTGTTTCTGTTTGCCAACACGGTCATCATCGACGCCAAGAAGGCGGACTGATCCATGAAGCATCTGAACTCAACTTGGACCGCCCTACTGGCAGCGGGTCTGCTCTTTGTCGGCATCAACCTCTTCGCAGGCACGGCCCTACGATTCTGGCGCATGGACATGACGGAGCAGTCGCTGTTTACCCTTTCACAGGGTACGCGCAACATTCTGAAACGCATCGATGAGCCGATTACGATCCGACTCTTCTTCTCCGCGGGTACGGCCGAGGATATTCCTGCCTTGCAGACCTACGCACGGCGCGTGCGGGAACTGCTGGAGGAGGTGGAAGCCGCAGCCGACGGCAAGGTGGCCCTGCTCGTTATTGATCCCGAGCCCTACTCCGAAGAGGAAGAGCTAGCAAACTCCTACGGCATCCGTGGGCAACTGGTCAGCGCAGCGGGAGACATGCTCTTCTTCGGCTTGGCCGCCAACAACAGCGTAGACCGGGTGGAGACGATCCCTTCACTCGACGCGCGCGGGGCAGCCTACCTCGAGTACGACGTCGCCAAGCTGATCCACGACCTGACCCAAGCGCAGGATGACCGCGGGCGTGTGGCGATCCTCTCCAGCCTGCCTCTGGAGGGACAGCAAGCGATGATGCCCGGCATGCCCTCTCAGAATCCGTGGGCCATCACCCAAGTCCTTGGAGACAGCTTCGAAACCGAGACCCTGAACCCGGCCAACATGACGGGCCCCATCGACCCCGGGGTGGATGTGCTGCTCATCGTGCATCCGAAGGGATTCAGTGACACGACGCGCTTCGCGATTGACCAGTTCGCTCTGGCTGGCGGCAAGGTCATGGCTCTGGTCGATCCCTACTGCTACTTCGATATGCCGCCTCCCGGGCAGCAGAACCAGTTTGGATACGTTCGCGCGTCGCAGCTCGATGATCTGCTTGGGGCCTGGGGGGTTGAAGTGACCCCCTCCCAAGTCGCTGGGGATGCGTCCCTCGCGCGGCCCGTCCGAGCGGGGAATTCTGTACTCGATTTTCCACTATGGATCGAGCTCAACGCGTCGGTGGACGAGGGCATGTTCAACGCCACCGACACAGTTTCCTCCAGTCTGTCTCTGGTCAATTTTTTCTGTCCGGGTGAAGTGCGCGCCATCGCCGATGGCAGTACCGAGGTCACGACCTTGCTGTCCACATCGCCCACGGGCCAAACAATCGATGCGGTCAACTTGCAGTTCGCGCCCGACGTCGTGCAGCTTGCGCCCACCCTGGGCGCGCAGTTCGGGACGACCCCGCATGTCGACGAGCAGGGCGTCGAACAGCGCGTAAGCCTGGCCGTGCGGGTCAGCGGGCCCATTTCCACGGCCTTCCCGGAGGGTGCCCCCGAAGGCTGGCTGGGACAGGATCCGGTCCTCGAAGAATCGAAGGGAGCCTTCAACGCCATTGTGATCGCAGACGTGGACTGCATGCACGAAGCCCTCTGGCGTTCAGCACAGATGACCCAGCTGGGTATGCTCGAACGACGCAACAACAACCCCGTCCTGCTGGTCAACGCCATCGAGAACCTGCTGGGCTCCAACGACCTACTGTCCCTACGTGGCCGCGGCCTGTTCAGCCGGCCCTTTGAAAAGAAGGACGCGCTGGCGAAGGCCGCCCGTGAGCGTTTCCTGGACAAGGACCAAGAACTGCAAGCTAAGGAGCAGGAGCTCAGCGCTCAAATTCAGAAGCTGCAAGCGGGCGCCGATGAGCAAGGCGTCACCTACGTGACTCCCCAACAGCTCGCGGAACTGCAAGCCAGGCAAGAAGAGCAAATCGAGATCCGCAAGCAGCGCGGTCGAGTGAAGCACGACCTGAGCAAGGACATCGAGGCCCTCGGCATGCGCCTCAAGTTCATCCACATTGGATTGATTCCCCTTCTGGTCGCCCTGGGCGGCCTGTCCTTCCGGTTTCGTCGGCGGAGGAAAAGCGCATGAAGAACAAGACTCTGATCGTGATGGCGTCCTGCGGCGCGGTCCTAACCGTGTTGGGCCTCGCACTCGACTCCGGTCGTGACTCGCGCGCCGCCTGGAGCCAGACTTCTGAGCTAATCTTCCCAGATCTTCCCGATCAGGCCCAAGAGGCCGACACGCTAGTCATCGAGAGTGCCTCGGGAGTTACCACCCTGACCCGCTCCGGTGAGGACTGGACCGTGGCTGAACGGCAGGGCTACCCGGGACGCGGCGATGAAGTGGGTCGATTGCTGCTCGCCTTGGCCCAGGCCAGGCGCGTGGAGCCCCTGACCTCCAAGCCCGAGTTGCATGAGCAACTTGGACTGGGGGGCTTCGCACGCGAGGACTCCCCGACCGTGCGACTCACGGCTCGGGTCGGCAAGGACACCGTGTTGGCCGATCTGTACATCGGAAATCGCCGCACCCAGGGGGTGGGCGAAGGCTGGTACGTACGCCAGCCCGACGAGGACGAGACCTGGGCCGCCCAATCCAAGCTCAGGTGCCCGCGCAACACGAGCGAATGGTTGCAGACCGAGCTACTGGATATTGCACGGGACCGCATCGAGCGCGTGCGCTTGGAAGGGCCCACGGGCGAGATTGTTCTGCTCAAGCGGCAGGCCGAAAACGGACCCGGCTTCGACATCGAAAACCTGCCTCAGGGTCGCGAGCCGAAGACCGCCTCGAGCGCCCCCAGTTTCTTGGGTTCCCTCGCCAGCCTGCGTATCAGCGACGTGCAGTCCAATTCAGAGGGTTCGTTCCCCACAACAGGGCTGACCCGTACGACCTGGACCACAAGCGCTGGATTGTGGATCAAGACCGAACTCGCTGAAGAGGATGAAAACCTGCTCGCGCGTTTCGAATTTGGTTATTCAGGGCAGGCCGCGACGACTCCGCAGCTCGGTCCGGTTCCGGCTCCAGACGAGGACGCAGAGAATCGGCCCACACCTGAGGAGTTGCAAGCCGAGGCCGCCCAGCTCAATGCGGCCACAGAGGGTTGGATCTTTGTACTGCCCTCCTGGAAGACAACGTCGTTCATCACGACTATGGAAGACCTGTTGGTGCCGCTAGTCGAAGAGGAGGACGGAGAGGCTGGCGAATCGGACTCCGTTGTCCCCGATCTCCCGCTGGAAGTGCCTGAAGTCGAAGCGCAGGATGCGGAGCAAGACTCAGAAGGCACAGCCGAGACCGAGGGGGACGGCGACGGGTTCTAGGGGTCCCCAAGGGAGAAGTCGCTTGTGGCCGCCCCAGGCGGCGCTACCCTTTGGCCATGAATTGGCACCTGCGCTTGGCCCGCGCTTGGACTTCTGTCCGCACCTCTGTTTGCGCTCCTGTTTGGGCACTGAGTTTGGCGAGTTGCGCGACGACTCCATCGACCGCTCCGTACCTGCTGTTGTTGGGAACGGCCCAAGACGGGGGCTACCCGCAGATCGCCTGCCAACAACCCCTGTGCCAAGCGGCCAGGCAAGACAAGGGGTTGGCCCGCAATGTGGTCAGCGGCTTGATCGTCGACCCGCGTTCAGAGCAACGCTGGCTCATCGACGCCAGCCCCGACCTGCCCGACCAAGTCGAATTGGCACGTGGACACGGGGGCCCGGCTGCCGATGTACCTGGCCGCCCCCCCCTCTTCGATGGGATCTTCCTGACCCACGCTCACACCGGGCACTATGCGGGGCTGGTGCACCTGGGGCGTGAGGCCTACGGCGCGCAGACTACAGCCCTCTACACCTCGCCCTCGATGGGCAGGTACCTGCGAAGCAACGGGCCGTGGAGCCTGCTGTTTGACGCCGGGCACGTGCAGCAGTTCGACCTGACCCCCGGGCAAGCCATGGCCATGGCGCCCGGTATCAGCGTCACTCCGATTCCCGTAGGTCACCGGGGCGAGTTCAGCGACACGCTGGCCTTCGCGATTCAGGGCCCCCAACGCCGCATCCTGTACCTGCCGGACATCGACCGTTGGGACGGGGATTGGGCGGACTTTGCGAACTGGCTGTCCGCCTACGACCAGGTTCTTGTGGATGGGACATTCTTCGACAGCCATGAATTGCCCGGGCGCGACATGTCGAAGATCCCCCACCCACCGATCGCGGCCACCTTGGATGCCATCCAGTCCTTGCCATTGAGCGAGCGCTCGAAGGTGATCTTCTTCCACCTGAATCACTCCAATCCGGTGTTGGACCCGCGCAGCCCGCAGACGATGCGAGTGCTGGCCAGCGGGGCACAGGTCGCATGGGACGGAATGCGCATCGAGCTTTAGCCTCCTCTCTGGTTGAGATTCACACCCGGCGCTAGAGTGGCCGCCCCCTTCCCCCCCAACCCCACACTCCCGAAGCCATGATTGTCCCGCGCACCACCCGTGATGCCATCCTCACCAAACTCAAGAACAAGGTCGCGAATCACGACCCGATCCTGATTTCCTCGGCGGGCAGTGGCCTCGTGGCCAGCCTGCTCGAGAAGGCGGGGGCGGATTGCGTCAACACGTTTGCGGGAGCCCGCCTGCGAGCGAACGGCATGGGCACCATGTCCATGATGTGGCCGATCCTGGACTCCAACGCTCAAGTTTTGCGTAACACGACCGAGGACATCTTGCCGGCCATGAGCGGCGATGCATTCGTGTGTGCCTGCATCAATGCCAACGATCCGTTGAAGGACATGCGCACTTTCCTGCAGACCCTTCTGGACAACGGAATCCCGGCCGTTTCGAACATCGGCCCTTCGGTCAGTTACGTCGACAAGGACTCGACCCTCTTTCGGGTCATGCACAAGAGTGGGATCCGCTTCCAGCACGAAGTGGAGATGTTGGCCCTGGCCAAAGAAATGGGCCTGGTCAGCGTCGGCCTAGCTTTCGACATGGAGGACGCCCAGGAACTCCTGGAAGGCTCCAAGCCCGACATCTTCTGCTTCCATGCAGGCAACACCAAGGGCGGACTGCGCGGCTACGACTCCGGGGAGACCATTGAGGAAACGGCTGAACGAACCGAAGTGGCGTATCAAATGGCGCGCAAGATCCACCCCGAGGTGATTCTCGTCGGCCACGGTGCGGCGATGGAAACTCCTGAGGATGCCCAGTACATGCTCGACCACACAACCGGGGACGGGGTGTGGACTGGGTCCTCCACAGAGCGCCTGCCTATCGAAAAGGCAGTCCTCGAAGCCGCCTCGGCCTTTGCCAATCTGAAGTTCAGCGCCAAGGCGACCCAGGGATCCTGAAGGTGTCCAAGCCCGTGCCCACTATCGCCGTCCTCGCCACGCTCGACACCAAGGGCGCCGAAGCCGCTTACGTGAAGGAGCGCATCGAGGCCCTGGGTGGGGAAGCCCTGCTCATCGACATGGGCCTGGTCGGCGAACCGGGTACGCAGCCGGATGTCGGTCGAGATGAGCTGATCGCGGCTGGGGGTTCCAGCTTGGCCGCCTTGTTGGAGAACCCCGAACGCCAGACAGCCGCCCCGATCCTGATCGCCGGGGCAACGGCCATCCTGCAGAACCTGATTGCCGAAGGGCGCATCGGGGCCATGCTGGGATTCGGCGGGACTCAAGGCAGCTCAAACTGCTCCGCAACGATGCAGGCCCTGCCGTTTGGATTCCCGAAGGTGCTGTTGTCCACCATGGCATCGGGCGACACGTCTTCGTTCGTGGGCATCAAGGACATCACGATGATGTTCCCCGTCAGCGACATCCTGGGTCTCAATCCTCTGGCTCGGACGATGCTCGCCAACGCGGCGGCCTGTGCTTGGGGCATGGCCCAGGCCGGAGTGCCTCTCGAGAAGTCCAGCGGTGACCGGCCTGTCATCGCCATGACCAACCTCGGAGTGCTCACCGATGGCACGATGCACGCGCAGAAGCGCTTCGAGGAGGCTGGTTACGAGGTGATCATCTTCCACGCGGTGGGTTCCGGTGGCACAGCCATGGAACAACTCATGCGCGAGGGATACATCCAAGCGGTGTTCGACTACGGCCTGGGTGAGATTTCCGATGAAGTGCATGGTGGATTGCGAGCGGCCACGCCCGAGCGGCTGACCGTGGCCGGTGAGTTGGGTTTGCCGCAAGTGATCGTGCCCGGCGGCACGGAACACATCGGCCTCTTCACCGAACCGAATGTGGTACCCGAACGCTTCAAGGACCACCTGCACGGGTTCCACAACCCCATCATCTTCGTTCCGCGCCTGAACGCGGAGGAAATGTGCGCGGTTGCCGAGAGCATCTGCGAACGATTGCAGTCCACCCGAGGCAAGGCCGTCATGTTCTTGCCCCTGCGCAGCACGAGCTGCTACGGAGTAGAAGGCGGTATGCTGCGCGACCCCGAGTCCGACGCGGCTTTCTACGCAGCCCTCAAGCACGGTGCACCGAACTCGGTGGAGGTCGTGGAGGTGGATGCGGATGCGGAGGATCCGGCCTTCGTGGATCAGGCCGTGGACCGACTGCTCTCCATGCTCTAGGTCCGCGCGCCTGCGCGCAGGACTCTCGCCGACGCCGGCACAGGTCAGCCCTGATCAGCGCGGGATTAGAGCGGCGGCAAACAACAACACCGCGGCAGCGGCGGCGAGCAACCTTTCTAGTGGCCAGGCTGCAGGCGCAGCTCGGGGGTCCGCAATGCCCGGCTGCGGGGCACGGCTGCTGGTATCTCCTGCGGAAGCGCGTTCTGCTGAGGTCAGTATCCCAGGGGCTGGGGCCAAAGCGCGGTCCAGTAGCTCGGCCCAGGAAACGGCAAAGGTACCGGGATCCACGCTGCTTTCCTCAAACGGCTCGCGAAACGCCAGCCGCACCCGGCCGGGTTGCCAGGTCACCAGACGCTGCTCACGCCCGTTCACCTGGCCACTCAGCCAGGTGGACCAGCGCGCCTCCGGGGAGGGGTCATCCCTCAGCTCGGAAACCTGAGCCCTGGCCTGCCACCCATCGCGCCCGAAGGTGCAGGGTACGGCCGAGGGCTCCGCGATCGCGGTCGCTAGCAGGCGCAGAGCCAATCGATCCGCTCCAGTATCCACATCCAGCACATCGAACCCGCGTTGTTCCGACCAGATCCGGGCGAACAGAGCCAGTCGTTTGGGCACGCCCGGATCGACATACACTGCGCGGCGAGCCAGGGCCCGCCCCTCGACAATCTGCCCGCCACTCAGAACCAGACTGCGATCCCCCACGCTGGCCACGGCCCCGGCTACCGGGCCACCGCCTGATAGGACATATCCCGCGTATTGAGGAGCGGGCCCGGGCGGCAGGCGATCGCTCAGCCACAGGGTGTTCGGCTCATCCAGTGCCGACCAGGAGCGGCGTTCGTAGCCACCTGGAGCCGCGACGAGAAAGTCGTCGGGCACCTGGTCGGCGGCCAACCGATCCAATCGTGTGACGCCCGAGAGACGACGGGACCACAATAGCTTTGGGCGCGTGGCCTGGGCGTGAAGCAATTGATCCAAGGTGCCAAGGGCGACAGCGAGCCGGGTTCCACGACCACTCGCCAGCCCCCCCTCGGTGGTGTGCTCGAGGAACATGGCAGGGCGGGTGTCCACGATCACGTGCCAGGTGGACTGCTGGTCCGGTTCTCCTGGGCGCGGCCCGGCCAGTGCCAAGGCGCCGGCTGAGAGGCCTGCCACCAAGAGCACGCGGGACAGGGGCAGGCGCCAACGGATGCGGGCACCGTCTCCCTCGCCAGCGAGATCACGCCACAGCCGCAGAGTGCCTAGATGCAGCGGATTGGGTTTCGCACGTCGCAGGGAGAGCAACACCAAGAGTGCGGGCAGGGCCAGGGCCCAGAACCCCACCGGCCGCGTCCACTCAACGTTCACGCTCAGGGCTCCAGAATCGCGCGCACCGCACTCTCGAAGGGCGAGTCACTGGGGAACAGCCCATGGGAAACTCCATGCTTGGACGCCATGGACTGCCAAGCCTCGAGTTGCCGCTCAAGGCTCATCTCATAGGCCTCCAGATTGGCGCCGTCCAGACGCACGGACAGACGCTCGCTGCCCTCGGGGTCCAGCCACTCGACCCAATCCCCATGGCGTGTCCCAGCTTGTTCGACTCCCAGCCCACTGGCGCCCACGGGCAACAGCTCGAGGGGAGCCAAGACTTGAACCCAGAACAGCTCGCGTCCGGGGCGCATCCAGCTCAAGGCCTGCGCGGGATCCATGTCGAGCAGGTCGCCTATCAGGAACAGTCGTCCCACATGAGAGGCGGGTCGACCGGCCTGCAGCGAAGCTCCCAAGCCCCCCAAGCCCGTCGCCCCTTGAGCGCGCAGATCCCGGAGAAAGCTCAATAGGGCTCCGATATCGGACAATTTGCGCGCCAGCAGGCGTTGCTCCCCGGCCACCAACTCGATCTTGGCACCGACCTGCAGGCCCGCGGCCGCAATGCCGCCCGCGACTTCAGCGGCCATCTGTAGCTTGCCGGGAGGACCCACCCCCATGGAGGCACTGGTGTCGATCCACAGGCTCCAGAACTCGGATGCTTCCCTGCGAGAGACGCGAATGTAGGGACGGTCCAAGCGGGCCAACAAGTCCCAATCGAGTTGGCGCAGATCCTCGCCAGGGCGATAGGGCCTGCTCGTCACGTACTCTTCACCTGCCCCCAAGAGGCTCGCACGGCCTGCCCCCTCGCGCCGTTCCAAGCCCGCCGCAAAGCGCAGGCTGAGGCGTTCCAGTCGTTTTAAGTACTCCGGACCCAGTTGAACATCTGGGCATGGCAAGGCCCCCTGCAGCCCAGCGCGAGCGGGCGTTCGGTGGGGATCGGGAACAGAGGAGCCAGCCACCTATTGAGCGGGATCTCCCGGTTCTGGGCTGGGCTCCGCCTGCCCACTTGCACGCCTAAGGGTGACGAGAGTCATGTCGTCTTCTCGTTCACCGCCGGAGAACTTCAACACTCCCGCCACGACTTGTTCGGTCAAGTCCTCTGCACTGGGGTCCCCCCAGCCCAACTCAGCCAAGATACCGCGCACTCCCAGCTCCCCAAAGAACCTGTCGGGGTGATCGTGGTGGCGGGCTTCAACCAAGCCGTCCGTGAACGCCAACAGGGTGTCGCTGGGGTTTAGCTTGAGTGGCTCACTGACCTCGTATTGCATGCCATCCATCAGACCCAGAGCGGGGCCCGTGGCGGGCAAGTCCTCGATGACTTGATTGGCGTGACGCCAGAGCAAGGGTGGCGTATGACCTGCGTTGACGTACTCGAGTTGGCCATCTGATGAGAAGACGCCCAGGAAGAGTGTCAAGAACATCCCGTCATCCATGCGTTCGGCCAAGTCGGCGTTGAGCAGGCTAACGACCTGTGCTGGGTCCGTCAGGATCTTCAAGTACGAGCGCAGGCTGGCCTGGGCTGTGGCGGTGATCAGCGCGGGCCCGATTCCGTGGCCGGTCACATCCCCAACGACGAGCGCTTGTCGACCGTCGCCAAGTCGCACAAAGTCATAGAAGTCGCCCGTCGCGTGTTCAGCGGGGCGAAACCAACCAAACAACTCGAAGCCCTCGACCTGAGGCGGTGCGCTGGGCATCAAGCCCTCTTGGATCTCGGTCGCGATCTCCAGCGAACGCTCCAAGCGCATTTTCTCCAGCGACTGGGCGTTGAGGCGCGCGTTCTCCAAGGCAACCGCGATGTGTTGGGCCAGGGCCGAGAACAGGGCCAGGTCGCGAGAGCTGAACTCGCGCGTGGTCACCTTCGAATCCACGTACAGCGCACCCCGTTGCAGGCCGGACTCCTCGCGATAGGCCTGGCCCTGGGGCGCCAGTGGAGCACACATGACGCCGCGCAGTTTCAATTGAAAGACAGAGTTGCCCAGCTCGAGGGCGCGCGCGTCGCTGTCTACGGTTGTTCGCAGGGGAGTATCCGACTCCACGACCCGGCGCACGACCGACGTGGAGTAGGCCCGCTTGTCCTCTGCAAGATCCTCGCCATTGGCCCGCGCCACGCGCACGACCTGCGTTTGGTCGCCCTCAATCAGGACCAAGAAGCCGCGCTCGGCCTCCATCGTCTGCGCGGCCTTGTCCACCACGTACTGAAGCAGGGTCTCCACATCTCGCGACTCGGACACCGTGCGAATGGCGTCGAGTAGGACTGTCAGAGACTTGTCATCGATTAGGGGATTGCCGCTCAAAATGCCGCTGGATAATCCCTTGTCCTCGGCCTTGGTGGAATTCTCCTCCCCGGAAGGCGGGGTGCCCACAGCCTCTGATTCCGATTGCATCGCGGCTGCGGAGCGCTTGGGTTTCTTCTTCCAGAGGGCCATGGGTTCATCTTAGGGCTGGGCCCCTCAAGAGTGTCATCTGGTGCGCAATTCCCTTGCCAGATCCCATTCCAGTGGAGAGACTATCCACGCCCCCCCTTACCCACTACTTCCCATGCACATCACCGTTGAGCCCAGCGAGAACCACGCCATTCTGCACCTGCGCGGTGAGTTCGACACGTACTACTGCCCGCTGCTCCAACAGGAAATCGAGAACACCCAGAAGGCCGGCATTACCCAGGTCGTGCTCAATTTGCGCATGGTCAAGTTCATCAACTCGACGGCGCTGGGCGCCATCATCAAGGCCTCCAAAGCCTTGAGTGCTCAGGGAGGGCGCCTGGTCATCTCTCACCCGTCGACTTTTTGCCGGGACATCCTCGAAAAGGTCGGTCTGAACCGCGTGGTTTCGGTGCTCGACACCGACGAAGACGCGGTCGCCTTGTTCGATTCGGCAAACAGCGGCAGGGTTGCTGATGGCGAGGGCGCCTTCGAGGAAGACTCGTCGTCCGTGCTCTTCACGCTGGAAGACAAAGAACGCCTACAGCACTTCATCGAGAAGGTGAGTGCCGAGAACCCTGTTCACGGACACGCCTTTGGGACCAACTGGAGCGGCGTCGGCCGTATGTCAAACCTGAGCGGAGAAGGCCTGGCGTTCACATGGGGAGGCGGCAACACCGACCTGACACCGTTTGAAATGGGCCAGATGCTGGCTCTCGGCACGCCCCTCGCCGTCAAGTTCAGGTTGCCGCTGCTGCAGCGCGGCTACTGTGAAGCCGTGGTCGAAGTCGATCAGCTCGAGGAGCGGGCCGATGGGGTCAAGCTCAGTTGCCGCTTCCGGGATATCGAGCAAGACACGCTGCAAGCGGTCACTCAGTACGCCGAAGACATGGAACTCCTCAAGGATGAGCTCGGCGAAACGGCCGGGGGCGACAGCACAAGCGGCTGATCCCAGGTTCGACTGGCCAAACTGGACTGGCCAAACTGGACTGGGCCGATTCTAGCTAGTGGGGCCCACTGCGGGCCCGACCTCAGGTGCACGAGGATCGGATCGACCGAGCGCGGTCAGCAAGATCTCTTCAAACTGCTCGACGATCGCGGGCCAGGCGTACAGCTCTTCGGCCCGTTCACGTGCAGCCAGCCCCCAGCGCCGACGGCGTTCCGGCGAGCCTGTGGCGAGGGTCAGGGCTTCTTCCCACGCCGTGTTTTCCTGAGCGTCAATCAGCCAGCCACAGCCGTCGTGTTCCACGAGTTCTTCGGCGCGTGATCCGCGTCCAGCGAGGATGGGCAAGCCGCACGCCAGAGCGCGGCGCACCTGCCAACCGGACACCTCGCCCCCCAAGCCGGGGGACACCATGAGTGTCGAAGCCGCCATCAGTCCGGCCAACTCCTCAGTCCGGGGCGTGCGTAGCCAGCACACATGCGCTCCGATTCCCAGTCGATTCGCCTGAGCTCGCAACTGGCGAGCCGCGGAGCCAGAGCCCGCGAGCACCAGGGTCCATCCTTCGCTCTGCCCGACAGTGCGCCCGAAGGCATCGATCAAGACCTCCAGACCACGGCCAGAGTCCAATCGACCAAGGTAGAGCAGAATCCTGCCGCGAATCCCATGCCGACTGGGTAGGGAACTGGTCAGGTTAGGTCGGTAATGAACGAGGTCCACCCCGCCAGGCAGGACGTGGATCTTGTCCGGTGCGAAGCCCTCCTCCCGCGCCTGCACCCTGGCCATCTCGTCCAGCGCAATCACCCGACTGACCCGGTGCCTAACGTAGCTGCCCCACAGTTTTTCCCCCAGCCAGCGTAGGGCGCGTTCGAACCGGCGGCCTCGGTCAGGAAGCGCTTCCTCGATGACAAACAAGGGCACGTTCAGCTTGGAGGCGCTGCGAGCCGCACGGGCCGCTGCCGGCGAGAGCGCATCGTAGGCCACGAGCACATCTGGAACGAATCGATCCATGCTGACGACCGGTTGCATCTGAGCGATGACGGAGCCGTCCCTCGATCGAGGGATCACGCCCGGGGTAGCGCCAAACCCACGAACGACGTGGCCGCGTCCCATGAGCTCCCGAGCAAATTCTGGGGCATGCTGTGGCACCCGGTTCTTAAACCGAAACGGATTGACCACCAGGGCAATGCGCAGGGGCTGGCGCACGTCGGAGTCTCGATCCGGGAGTTGGGACTCAGGATCGAAGGGCATTTGGTCGATTCTTGATTCTGGACAACATCGAATCCCACTGCGCGCAGCTGAAGGGGGTCCGGTCACGGTATCGGAAAACTTTTCCCGGTCAAGATCGGCCTCCCAACCCGCAAGAACGCGACTCACACTTCAACGTACGAACCATGCACCACGCTTACCGCAACCGACCGGATTTCGTCTCGAAGGGCATTTTCATCGACCGTTGGGGCACCCTTTTCGAACGTCCTCGCAAGGGTTATCTCAGTAGCTTTGAGCGCGTGAACTTCACGGCAGGCGCGCTCGATGCGCTATTCCTTGCAGGTCAAGCGGGTTGGAACTTGTACCTGGTCGGAAACGAGGATTCAGTGGCTTTCGGGGACCTTTCGCAGCAGAAATGGGAGTCCTTCGAGACCGCCATGCTGAATAACCTCCGCAAGCAGGGCATTGTCATCACGCGTAATTACGCCTGTCTCGATAACCCCAAGGGCAAGGCCCCGCACAACAACGAATCCGTGTTCCAATTCCCCAACACGGGTACCTTCCATCACGCCGCACAAGTGGATGGCATCGACTTGGGTCAGAGTTGGGTGATCGGCGACAGTTCGCTCGAACTGGTCGCTGGGTGGCGTGCCAACTGTCGCCTGGCGAGCGTTCGGACGGGCGAGGCCTTGGGGGACGGGCACTTCCCCGTCGAGCCCGAAATCCAGGCCGATTGCCTCGCAGACGTACTGCTCAGCCTCAACTCGGGCAGCTTCTCCCAGGCCTGCTAGGGTCCGCACAAACGGCTGGTGACGGAGAATCGATCTAGGTGATCGCAAGAGCCGTGCGCAGGATGGCCGCTCGCGCCTGGTCACGCTCCGAAACGTCCAGTAGGCCGTCCTCAGGATCCACAGCCACAAGGGCTTGAACGTGACCACGCTGCACCTTGAGCCCCAGTTCATTTAGGTCCCCTACTCCTGGCCCGTCCAGCAGGCCCAGGTAGAGCCCCAAGCGCAGGTTGGAGAGGTGCGCTAGGGCATCCTCCGTGGGAATTGAGCGCGCCGATCGCAGCACAGTCTGGGACTGATGGATGCGGTCCTGAAGCGGGACGCCTAGATGCTCGTGAAGTTCCGCACGGATGCGTCGCTCGAACTCGATGATCTTGGGTAGCAGGGCCATGAGATCGCCAATCAACTGCGACTCGCTGCGTCCGAGCGTGATCTGATTGCTGATCTGGTAGAAATCGCCCGCCGCACGGCTGCCTTCTCCGGCCATGCCCCGGACCACCAAACTCGTGCGCTGCGCAGCGTTGAAGACCTTTTCAAGCTCCCCGCGCGCGAGTCCTAGCCCGGGTAGGTGCAACATCACCGAGGCGCGCATGCCCGTCCCCACGTTGGTTGGGCAGCCCGTCAGGTATCCGAGGGCGGGCGTGTGGGCAAATGCCACGCGCTCTTCCATGAACCGGTCGAGAATGCGAGCACGTTGCAACGCGAGGTCCAGGTCGAGACCTGCAGCCATGGCCTGCAGGCGCACATGATCCTCCTCGTTGACCATGACCGAATTGGACTCGCTCGCACCAAAGGCTACGGCCCGGCCTGCGGCATCGGGTCCGAGAGCCGTGGGGTCCGCCTGAGCATTGTCGGCGCCCCCACCTAGGAGATCGCGACTGATGAGATTGCGTTCGCACAGCAGCAAGCGCACTACCGGACTGGCCTCGAGCATGGAAACCCATGAGGTTTCCCCATCAATACGGGCTTCCAGCAATACATCCTTCAAGCGTGTGGCGATTTCAGCCGCGCGCTCGGGCTTCAAGCGAGCGACAAATGGTTCACCCTCGAGGTTGCGAGCCAGACGTACTCGGCAGGACACGACCACATCTGAGTCGGGCCCCTTGGTTCTGAGCCATTCCCCGGCCCGGCGTACAAGGGTCTTTGGGTCGATCGGAGAGTAGGCCATTGGTCAGGATGAGCGCTTCGGAAGCTGGGCAGCGCCTTGCACCATGCCGTTTATAGCCCACTTCTTGCGTAGGAAGAAGCCTGCTGCCATCTTCAGGGCAGATGTTCCCTCTGACCGAGCCCCACCTGGTCCTGCTGATCCTTGGCGTCAGCATGGTTCTGTTCGTAACGGACAGCCTGCGCTACGACGTGATCGCCGTAGGCGTGGTCTTGGCCTTGGCCCTGACAGGGTGCCTCACGGCTGAGGAAGCTCTCAAGGGGTTCTCGTCAGAGGCCGTGGTCCTGATCGCGGCCATGTACATTTTCAGCTACGCGTTCAACCGCAGCGGCATCGCAAGGGCAATTGGTACACGCTTCCTAACGGCCAGCACCGAGAGGGGACTGATCCTGCAATTGACCATTGTAGCCGCGCTGCTGTCCTCGGTGCTCTCGAACACCGGCGTGGTCGCCACCCTGATTCCCGTGTGCAGCAGCCTGGCCCACTCGCGCCGCATCCCCCTTGGGCGCCTGCTCATGCCCCTGGCCTTCGCCAGCCTCTTGGGGGGCCTGGTGACGGTGCTGGGAACGTCCAACAACCCGGCCATCAACTCGGCCCTACGAGAACTTGGGCGGACGCCCTTCGGCATGTTCGAGTTCAGCCACCTCGGTTTGATTTTGGCCGGAGTCGGAGTTCTCTACTTCTTGGGTCCGGGTCGCTATCTGCTCCCGAGTAGGGAGACGGGGATGAGTTTGACCGAGCGCTACCAAGTGCCGAAGTTCATTAGCGAGATCCTCGTCGAGCCTTCCAGCGACCTCATCAATCGCAACGTGGCCGACGCCAAGATCTTCGAACGCTTCAAGGTAACCGTACTTGGAATCGTGCGAGCAACCGGCGAGAAGACCGTGTTGGCCCCCGGCCCTTACAACCGGATTCGGGCGGACGACACGCTCATCCTTCAGGGCTCCCCAGAGGACATCGTGAACCTCTCCGAGGAAATGCCCATGAAGCCGCGCACTGCGGTCGAGGTGGGCGATACACGCCTTTACTCGGACGATGTGCGTCTGGTGGAGGCGGTGATCGCCGCGGGTTCTCCTTTTGTAGGCCGTACGCTGATCAACTCCGAATTTCGCTCCCGCACGGGCCTCAACGTGCTCGCAATTTCCAAGCACGGGGAGGTGCAACTGCAACGCATCCAGGACACCGCCATGGAGGTCGGAGATACGCTCTTGATCCAGGGGCATGACCGAGATCTCGAACGAGCGCGCAACGGACGCGGACTTCTCATCGTGGACGAGGTCGAGCGCATGACGGATGGACGGCACGCCAAGGCTTGCGTGGCCATCCTCCTGGCTGTCTTGCTGGCGGCGACAGTGACTCCTGTCAGCCTCGCTCTCCTGGCTCTGTGCGGAGTGGGCGGGCTACTGGCCGTCCGTGCAGTGCGAGCCGAGGACCTCTACCGCGTGATCGACTGGCAGGTGCTGGTCCTGATTGGCGGCATGCTCGCGCTAGGTACGGCCTTCGATCAGTGGGGGCTCTCCGACGGCTTGGCAGCGTGGATCATTGGGTTAGGCGAAAACGGCTTGAGCCCGCATACCGTACTCATCATCTTGCTGGTCTGCACGGCTCTCCTGACGCAGGTGCTCAACAACGTGACCACAGCGGTGATGATGACGGACGTGGCTGTGAAGTTGGCCCACTCCCTGGAAGTGCCGGACCGGCCGTTGCTCATGGCCGTCGTCACGGGCTCCAGCCTGGCGTTCTTGTCGCCCGTCGCTCACCAAGCCAATGCCATGGTGATGGGCCCCGGCAACTACCGCTACCGCGACTTCGTGAGGGCCGGAGCACCCTTGGCGCTGATCATGCTGATCGCTGCCGCCTGGTTGATCCCGATTTTCTGGCCTTTCTAGGGCATCAGGCTTTCGGATCCTGTCGGGGCGGGAGGTAGGGCTCTGCGTTTCGGCCGCGAAGCACACGCTTGAAGTTGTCGATTCGACTGCGCAGGGAACCCTTCAAAAACGTGAGCTCCGCGGCACGACTCTCCAGGGCCGCCTGCGTGCTCTCCAGCACCGCACGGGTGCGCTCGAGGGCGTCTTGCAGTTCCACTTGGTTGGACTGCAAGGCCGCCAACTCCTCCAGAATTTCCTGACGTCCCGTTGCGTGGGCCTCGAGCTGTTCTCGCAACTCACGCTCCGTGGCCTCAAACTCCAAGCGCTGTGCCTCTTGCAAACGAGTGCAGGCATCGAGTTCCTTGTCTCGCTGCGCGAGTGCATCTCGGTGACCCTGCAGATCGTGGCGCACATCGGAAAGAACCTGCCGCAGTTGCGACTCAGTTTCTTCCCGGGCCGCTAACTGCTGATCGTACGCCTTGCGGGCGGAGCTTAGCTCCTGGTCTCGCTCTTCAAGAGATTGGCGATGGCCCACCAGGTCCGCCTCTCGATCCGCCAATCGGCTCTTGTGCCCCTGCAGGTCTTCCTCCAAGTCCCCGATGATGCCCTGCAGGCGTTGGAACTCTGGTTGCCAGACGTCCCGTTCGCTATCAAGGGCAAGCAACTCGCGTGCAAGGGAGAGCACGGCCTGAGTGGTGCCTGCAGGCGCAACGGATTCGCGCTCAGAGGCAGTGCGCTTGGGCAAGGCTGCCTCGCCCTTGGCCCCCACCAATGCGTGGCGGTACATGTCTCCGCCGTGATCCGAGGAGTAGAGAGTCTCGTTGTAGAAGCGGAAGAAACGCTGGGCGATGGGCCGCAAGAAAGGGTCTGTATCCAAGTAGAGTTCCAGACACATGAGAGCGAGCCAGCGGTCCAGGTTTCCCTGGCCTATCTGAGTCGTCTGCAGACCGTGCTTGTGCAAGGTCTTCTCTACTCGTCCAAGGCTAGGCAGACCGTTTGTGCGATGCTCGTTCAGGTAGCGGTGCTCAATCTTCAGCTTCTCACTCAGGAAGTCCACGAGGCGTTCCTCGGCCTCATTGACGCGCTTGGAGGCGTAGGGGCCGATCAGCACGACCCAGCCCGAGGCCACCCGGGCGCACTCATCCACAAAGGGTGTGCGCAGTGCGGGAGGGACATGCTCCAGGGTGTCGAAGCCAGCCACCACGTCGAAACTCCCGTCTTGGAAGGGCAAACAGGATCCGTCCCCAAGGACGAGTCCTGGCTCCTCGCTGGCCTCCAGGTCCACGGCAGTGACCAGGTCGTCGGGCAAGAATTGTCGCAACAGCGCGGTGCGCCCACCGACATCCAGAATCGTCAGGGGGCGGCCCTTCGGGCGCACTTCATTCAGAATGTCCGCCACCAAGCGGTAGCGCTGGTACTGATCGAAGGGCAGCTCGAGCAGGTCAGCGGTCATGAATCAGATTCGCTGTTCAGGTGCGTCCCATCACCGGCCGTACGTTGAACGGCCCAGCGGGTGGGCAGGTAGAGCATTCCGTGCTGAGTGGGTGACGCATCGACAACTTCAAAGGTCACGGCATGCTCGCGGTGGTCGATGGCGGTCGGAGCCGCCTTGCCATGCTCGTAGAGGAACGTGGTCAGATAGTACTCGCCCTGCAGCAGGGGCAGGGACTCGAACATCATCTCCACGATGCCCGTCTCGCCCGTCGCCACGGGGCCCAGCTGGATGGGCAGCTTGCGCCAGCCGTGGTTCGAGCCATTGATGTAGGTGCCGTCTGAGCGGTAGAGGCCAATCCCAAACACTGGCTCCTGACATTCCCCGCGGGCTTGATAGTGAATTCGGACCTTGAACGGGTCCCCGGGGCTGAATACATGAGTGGGTTCTGCGCCCTGTCCGAAGAGCTCTACCTCGCCCGTCTCGATTTCTCCGGTGCCCCAGCGCGGGTACGCGCTGCCCTCGCGGTTGTAGCTGGACAAGCGCTCGTTCCCTCGCTCGTGCGCACGCTTGAGGTAGGCATCCGCGACATCTTCGGCACTGCCTTGTTCGAGAATCTCGCCCTGCGCCATCAAGATCACGTGTTGGCACATGGACTTGATCGATCCCATGTCATGCGAGACAAAAACCGTCGTCTTGCCCTGTTCACGGAACTCGTTCAGTCGATTGATGCACTTGCCTTTGAAGTGCTCGTCGCCCACGGACAGGGCCTCGTCGATCAGCAAGATGTCCGGGTCCACGCTCGAGGCCACGGCAAAACCCAGCCGAACGTACATACCCGACGAGTAGGTCTTGACCGGCCTCTCGATGAACTCACCTAACTCTGAGAATTCCACGATGGACTCGTAGCGTTCCTGAATCTCCTCATTACCCATACCGAGGATCGAGCAATTCAGGAAGATGTTCTCGCGACCGCTGAATTCAGGGTGGAAGCCGGCACCGAGTTCGAGCAATGAGGCGATGCGGCCGTGCACGTTGACCTCTCCGGTCGAGGGGATCGTGATGCCCGTCAAGAGCTTGAGCAGGGTGCTCTTGCCTGCACCATTCTCGCCAATAATGCCCACGGTTGATCCGTGCGGCACATCCAAGTAGACATCGCGAACGGCCCAAAACTCACGGTACCGAGGCCCTCCGAAACACAGATCCTTCAGCCGATCGATCGGCTTGTCGTACAACTGATAGGCCTTGCCTAGGCCATTGGCCTGGATAGCAATGGTCCTGTCCGGCTGGATCGCGGCTGATTGCTGGTCGGGAATCAAAGCAGGTCCGGGAATTTGGATTTCTGGGACATGAAAAAGCGGCCCCCCAAGATGAAGATGCCGACACTAACCAGCACCAGCCTCAGTATCAGCAGGGGATCAGGCCATAGGCCAAACAGCAAGACCGAGCGGTAGCACTCGATCAGCCAATGCATGGGGTTGATCTCCAGTATCCATCCGAAGCCTTCATTTCTCACCATGAAGGCCGGGTAGAAAATGGGCGTCGCGAACATCCAGACCGTGATTCCCACGCCCACCAGGTGGAAGGTGTCGCGGAGAAAGATGTTCAAGGTAGTGAGGATGTAGCCCAACCCGACGGTAAAGATCGCCTGCAGCAGGAACAGGAGCGGAAGGGCAAGCAGGCCGAGGCCCAGGCTCAGGGGATGGTACGCGTTGTCGCCATTTCCGTACTGCGGATGAATCAACCCCTGGGGTGCGTCGGGGACTATCGTCGGCGCGGCCGGCGCATCGCTCAGGGTCCACTGCCAACGCGACGTTGCCCACGGCTCCCACGCTTCGGGTTCGTACAAGACGGCCCCCGCGGGAGGACCCAACTCGATCGTGATCGTCTCGTTCTCTTCCTGTACCTCGTCCCTCAAGGGCGTGATCACGAAGCTGACCGTGTTGTCCCCGCTGCGGATAATGGCCTCGTCCACCGGAAGCAGGTAGTCCACTCCGCGGGTCGCGGTCCCCGACACACGCAGAGGAATGACAACGTCGCGCCACATTCCCCGGGTCAGCTGCAGGTGCACGCGGTAGGGCAGGTGGTCTTCGCCAATGGGCGTATCCTCAATCACGAACTGAGCGGCTTCCTCAACCTGCTCCATATGCCCCGGCACCTTGATGAAGGTCTTGGAAGGCAGGACATAAGCAAAGGCAGCAACACAACCCAGCACGACTGGCAGACCGATCGTCATGTTGATCAAGCTCGATACGGTCAGGTACCAGGGCAGGATCTCTGCTGGAAAAACCACCTTCTTGATCAGGTTGGCGTTGTCGACGAGGCAGTTCGTGGTTCGCGAAAGGGTCTCAGCGAACGAGGCCCAGACCAAAATGCCGGCAAGCATGATCAGCGCGACTTCGTAGGCCCCCTGCCGATCCGACCAGCGCGCATTGAGAATGAGGCGGAACACGAACATGTACACGCCCAGGTTCACGATCGGAAAGATGACCGACCAGAAAAACCCCATGGCCGAGCCCACGTAGCGCGCTTTCAGGTCGCGCACGACAAAATCTCGCAGGAGGGCGCGGTGCTGCCGGAGGGAACGAGTCAGGCCAGTCACAATGGGTACCTAGAGCGTGCGCTTTCCAAGAGCGGAGAGGACAAATTCGGCTCCCTCACGGGCTGTCTTGTTGGCCACGTCGAGGATTGGATTGATCTCTGTGATCTCCAACCCCAACAAGGCCCCTGTCTCCGCAGCCAACTCCATCACGGTGTGGGCTTCCCGCAGGGTCAGGCCCCCCGGCACAGGTGTGCCAACACCTGGGGCAACGCCTGGATCCGTGCCGTCCATATCGAAGGACAGGTGGAATCCAGCGGTGCCTCGAGTCGCGCAATCCAAAGCCTTCTTCATCGTGTCGTGAATGCCGTGACTGTCGATGTCCTTCATGGTGAAACAGGTCACGCCCATCTCGCGAATCAAATCACGTTCGCCCCTATCCAATGAGCGTACGCCCACCAGGGCCACGTTCTCTACGTCCACCATCGGGAAGCGTTCGCTCAAGCGGGTCAATGCATCGGGCCCGCGCCCCAAGATCGAGGCCAAGGGCATGCCGTGGATGTTGCCCGACTCGGTGCTCTCTGGCGTGTTCATATCCCCATGGGCATCAAACCAGACCAGACCCACCTTTTCGCCCTTGCGATGATGGTGACTCGAGAGCCCCGCCAGGGTCCCGCAAGCAATGGAGTGGTCCCCACCAACGACCAGTGGAAATTTACCTTGGTCGAGAACGTCCAGGATGCGATCCCGCAGCCGTGCACAACACTCGGAAATCTCGTCCAGGAAACGGGCCTTGGGGTCTCTGGCGTGACTGTCCTCGGGGGTCCGTACCGCTATATTGCCCCAATCCTCAAAGTCGTAGCCGAGGGCCGAGACAGCCGGCCCGAGATCGGCGATCCGCATGGCGCTGGGTCCCATGTCGACGCCCCGCCGGCCGCCGCCGAGGTCCATGGGCACACCTAGAAATGCGATGTGAGTGTGTTTCAAGTGTTCTTCCTTCTGGCGATCAGAGGGGCTCCGACCCCGACGCCCAAGGCCTGCGCCGCGCTGCCCTCTCGTTGGGCGATCTCAAGGTGTCCATAGGAATCTAACAAGGTCAACAGTTCCCCCGTGTCAACCTCCCCGTAGGTCTTGCATCCGGAGATCACCTTGCCGGCCATTTCTACGTCCCAAAGTCGTGCATCCGCCTCGTCTCCTTCGGGACAAAAGCCGCTGATCAGGTTGCCATAACGGTCCACGACAAGGACTTCGGTTTCCACCACACCCTCCGCGCGCCGAAGCGGCTGCGGGAAGTCTATGGGTGCCACCCCCTGCTGGGCTTGGCTGAACACAACCGGCCAGGTCCCCCGGCTCATGCGAGCCGCGAGGGGGGCGAAGAGATCGCGTCCGTGAAAGGTATGGCTGAGCGGCCTGAGTCCCGCGGCTTCCAAGTCCACGGCCCACAGCTTCGCATGCGCAGGCAAGACCGCCCCGAGCAAACCGTTGTCTGGCGCCAAGAATGCATGTCCCTCAAACTCGGCCACCAGGATCTCTCGCGCCCCACCTACTCCCGGATCCACGACGGCCACGTGCACACTGCCGGGGGGGAACCAGCGCCAGCTCTTGGATAGATACCAAGCTGCAGATCTTACGTCCTGGGGCGCGACCTCGTGGGTCAAGTCTACGAGGCTGGCCTGCGCGTTCTCGTTCAGCACAACACCCTTCATGATTCCCACGTAGGGGTCGGCGAGACCGAAGTCCGTGGTCAAGGTCACGACCCCACAGGGAGCCCATTGCGACGCTGCTCTGGCGGATTCCATGACCACTAATGAGTGCGGGTGGTCAGGGCCCCGAGCAGCGCACCTTGCAGGGCAGGCCGCTCGGCACCGGCCGCCGAGCCGAGCAAATCGCGCAGGTCATCGATGACTGCGAGCCCACCCCATTCCCCAATCGAGAAACCGAGGCGTCGCATGTCGAGCGAGCTCGCCGTCGCGGGGGGGTTCGCCACCCAGTGCATAAGCAGGTCCACGCCGCGGTGTTCGGCCACTACCGCCGCCGCCAAGACACTGCGATGCCACGGACCACGCCACACCGCGGCCTGCAAGATGGGCTCAATTTTCTCGTGCCCGTTTTCGACGAGAACGCGGGCGAGCAAGACGTTGCTCTCGAAGCTCCCCTCCAGTGGGAATACGCCAGCGAGAAACTCAAGGTCTTCGGCTCTTGGCAAGTGAGCCATGCCGCGCAGCAACCTGCGGGCAGAACTCGACCCCAGCTGCGCCTCGTTGTAGGCCGTCCTGAGGTCCGCTCCAGGAGAGGCTCGACCCGAAAGGGCCAGCAGAGCCTGGATCTCGGCCTGCACGGATCCCTCGGCTTGCGAAGAAACGCCGTCTAGGAATTGAACCACGACCTCGGCCAAGCAGGCTTTCTCGAGTGCATCCAAGACCACGGCCCGGTCGTCGTCGTTGTACATGGGGTTCCGCCCGACGAGCACCTCCAGTAGGTATTCGTTCGCGCTCAGGTCGCCGAGCCGCAGGCGGGCGACCCAGGCAGCGGCAGACAAGCGCATGCGGTTAGGTCCCCTGGAATCGGGCGCAAAGGCGGGTTCCGACAGACCCCGCAAGGCGACAAGGTAGCCCTCTAGACCCAAGCGCCCCACGGCCTCGGCGGCCCGGATTCGGGGCTCCCTTTTCTGACCTCGGAACGCTGCACGCAAGATCTGCTCCAGATCCGGGTCACCGCGCAGCAATTGCGCCGCCGCCGTGGGAGCCAGGGAACGGATACTCAGGGCCATTCCAAAAGTCTCGGGCATCTGCCCAGCCCAGCCGGACTCCACAGCTCCATCAATCAATTCGGTCCACTCTTGCGGACGTCTAGGTCCGCCAAGGCCGCTGAGGATCATGCGTTCGACTTCAGCTGGCAGGGCGTAGGCCGCTGCGCGCCAACGCACGGGCCGGCCCGCTTGGATGGCGAGTTCCAAGAGGTGATCTTTGATTCCAGGTTGCCGAAGATTGGCTGCAGCCATGAGGATAAGTTCATCCAGGAACTCATCGTCCTGTTTCAGCTCATCCATTCGGTGTTGAGACCAGGGCTTGCCGTTCAAGCTGCCGTAGCGCTTGGCTGATTCGAAGCGCAGGTTCAGAAGCAGGGTTACGGACTCAAACTGCGAGGGTTGCCGGGGCAGGCGGACAAAGGTGAGCGCAGCGATGGCACCTTGCCTGAGGGGATGTTCGACAGCTGCGGCCAGTTCAACCAAGCGCGCCTGAGCACGCGGAGACCCACAGCGCGCCAAGGCCAACAGAGCGTCATTGACAATGACAGGGTCCGGGTCACTCAGCAGCTCGAGCAAGAGCTCCACCCCTTCCTTGAGTGAGGCTCCCATTTCGCCCAGCCCCAGCACGGCTCCTCGACGTTCGATGCCGGGCGCCTCCCGCGCTTCGAGCTGCAGGAGCGGTCGTGCCGCTACGGATTGAATCGAGCCCAAGGCAAAGAAGGCGCAGGACCGCGAAAGCCCCAGGACCTCGGGGTCGTCCAAGGCGTCGCGAGCCGCGTCCCGCGTGCGCGGCGTGAATCCCACGCTTGAGTCCCGGCGCAACAGCTGAGCCCATCTGCGACCCGCTTGCCTTGAATCCTGAGTTGCCGGTTGCGTCTCGGGCGTCGGCTCAGGATCTTGGGCCGCGGGAGCGCCAACGGGTTGGCCCGTGACCGGTGGCTCGACTAGGTCCGGATCCTGAAGGCCTGGGCCAGACACGAGCGGCCAGCTCAGCGCCAGCAATACGGGGAATTGAAGCATGGGGGTGGGGAGGACAGGGCAAGTAGAGGGGCTATCCACCCTATCGGCACGGGAGGGTAGCCCCCGGGAGCCCTGGGCAGCCTATCTCTTCGGGCTGGGTGCCGAGTCCCTCCGATGTCCATTTTGGGCGTTCCCCATTCGGGCGAATAATGCGGGCTGCACGCGCTTTTTCGTGATTCCATCCGCAGCGGGCGTGGGCACTCGATCTGCGCAGGCAGCAGCCTCGAGCCCCGCCCTAGGCCTCTGGCTCGCCCAGCAGGGCCACGAGCTCATCCCGCTTCTCGTCCCGAAGGGAGGCGCTGGAGGCTTCGAGGTTGAGCCGCAGCAGGGGTTCCGTGTTGGACTCGCGCACGTTGAACCACCACCAGGACTCGTCTTCCAGGCAGCCGAACTCCACGGTAATTCCATCCAGCTCGTCCTGGGTTCCCTGACTGTAGTTGGCTTTCAGTTCAGCGATCGCTGCCGCCTTGTCTTGCACGCGGAAGTTCACCTCTCCAGTGGAGTGGTAGCGACGCAGGTCCGCGACCAGGTCGGCCAAGCTGTTATCGGCATTGACTTGACGACCGAGCAAGTTGATCGCGGAGACCATCGCAATGACCCCAGAATCACAAACGTAGTTGTCCTTGAAGTAGAAATGGCCAGAGAGTTCCCCGGCAAAGAGGGCGTCCCGCTCGCGCATGGTGGCCTTGATGAACGAGTGCCCAACTCGATCGCGAATGGGCTCCCCCCCGCCCTCGGCGATCACCTGTTTCACGACCCACGACGAGCGTAGATCGTAGACCACGGGTGCACCTGTGTTACGCGTCAGGAAATCGCGCGCTAACAACGCAGTCATCAAGTCCGCTGGCACGGTCTCCCCGCGATTGTCCACAAAACAGCAACGGTCTGCGTCTCCATCGAAGCACACACCAAAGTCCAATCCCTGCGCACGCACGAGTTCACGCACTGGATCGAGGTTTTCCTCCTTGAGGGGGTTGGCCTCATGGTTGGGAAAGGTGCCGTCCGGTTCCAAGAAAAGCGTGTGGGCTTCGACACCCTCGAGAGCAGGAAGGATGCTCGGCAGAGTGTGCCCTGCCATGCCGTTGGATACGTCAATCCCAATCCGCAGGGGGCGTTCAACGTCGAAGAATTGCGCGACGTGTTCGCGGTACGCCTCGCGCAGGTCGAGACTCTCAAGTGCTCCTCGATTCTCCACGGCACCCGGATAGGGCTCGCCGCACAGACGCTCCAGGTCGGCGATTCCGTTGGCACGACTGATTGGACGTGCGCCGGCCGCGCAGAGTTTCATGCCATTGTATTCCCCTGGGTTGTGGCTAGCGGTGACGCACAGGCCTCCGTCAACAGCCTGGGAGCCGATCGCGAAGTAGGTCATGGGTGTCGAGGCCAGTCCAATATCCAACACGTCTGAGCCCGCGTCCCGCATGCCGTCGATCACGGCTTGAGCCAGGTCGGGGGAATGAACACGCATGTCCCGTCCAACCAACAAGCGCTGGCCACCAATCAGACGCGCAAAAGCGTGACCGATCTTGCGCGCCAGCTCGATGTCGAGTTCCTGCGGGTAGAGGCCGCGAATGTCGTAGGCCTTGAAGATGCCCATGGGATTACTGGTTGTGTGGGCCGCAGCCCGGCCGGAGAAAAGAGTCGTGATTGCAGACAGACAGGGGGCGCAGAGCGAAGTGACGTGTGATCAAGGCCGCGGTACTCAGCTCAAGAGCTCTTCGGCCGCCGTGACCAGACCGTCGACATCCTCGGAGCCCACACCCAGGTGGGTCACAAAGCGCAAATTCTGCCCCATGGGCATGACGCCCACGCCGCGCTCACCCAATGCCGCAGCCAAGCGCGGCGCATCCCAATTCGGATGCTGCACGCGCACCATGACGATATTGGTGTCCACCGAGGCTGGGTCTGCGTGCAGTCCTTCGATAGCCCCCAAACGCTTGGCCACGGTCTGGGCCAGTTGATGGTCGAGTTCCAAGCGTTGCACTCCATCACGCAGCGCAATGAGTCCGGCAGCCGCGAGAACCCCGGCTTGCCGCATCCAGCCTCCCAGCCGTTTGCGCACCAAGCGGGCACGCTGCAAGAAGTTCTCATCTCCGGCGATCACGGAGCCCACGGGCGCCCCTAGCCCCTTGGACAGGCACAGAGAGACCGAATCCGCCCACTTGGCCCATTCGGATGCCGAAATACCACTCGCCACGACAGCGTTCGCCAAGCGCGCACCGTCGAGATGAACGGGAATCCCCGCGGCGCGCGCTACACCTGAGACGCCGCTCACCATCTCCATGGGAAGCACGCGGCCGCCGGCGTAGTTGTGCGTTTGCTCGAGGCACACCAGGGCCGTCTTGGGGCAATGAATGAAATCCGGCCGCACGGCCTCGCGCACGTCCTGCGGATCCATGCCGCCATCCGCAGCGCCCAAGGTAATGGACTGCAAGCCGTGCAGATAACCCGCAGCGCCCGCTTCGAACGTAGTGACGTGCGCCCAACGACTGACGATGATCTCGTTCCCTGGTTGCGTCCACGCACCGAGCGCCACTTGATTGGCCATGGTGCCCGAGGGCACAAAGAGGGCACCGGGTTTGCCCAACCACGCGGCTGCCTCACGTTCCAGTTCCGCAACGGTAGGGTCTCCATCGAGGACGTCATCCCCCACCACGGCCGAGGCCATGGCCTCGCGCATACTTTCCGAGGGTTGCGTCAGGGTGTCGCTGCGGAAATCGGCGCGGGTCATGCGGACTCCAGGTTAGTGGCCACGCGGCGTAGGCCTTCGCGAATGTTGTCGATGCTGTTGGCGTAGCTGAAGCGCATGTAGCCCTCGCCCAATGCACCGAAACTCGCACCTGACAGACAGGCCACGCCAGCGTCATTCAAGAAGCGCTCTTCGAGATCGCGGGAATCGATGCCTGTACCCGACGTATTGGGGAAGGCGTAGAAAGCACCCTTGGGCATCACACAGGAGAACCCTGGAATCGCGTTCAGTTCCTCGTGGATGACGAGACGACGCTCATCGAACGCCCCTCGCATTTCGTCCACGGCATCCTGCGGTCCCCGCAGCGCCTCGATGGCGGCCACCTGAGTCACCGCATTGGCACAGGAGGTGGAGTTGATTTGCAAACGTTCGGCTTGATCCACGATCGAGCTGGGCCAGACTCCGTAACCCAAACGCCAGCCCGTCATGGCGTAGGTCTTGCTCCATCCATCCAGCATGATCGCTCGATCGCGCACTTCGGGGTACTGCAGAATGCTCACGTGCTCCTCGCCGTCATACAACAGCCGGGAGTAGATCTCGTCGCACAGGATCGTCACGTGCGGATGGGCTTCCAAGCCCGCCGCCAGCCGGTCCATTTCCCCCCTGGGCAAGACGCCGCCTGTGGGGTTGGCGGGCGTGTTGATGATCAACAGGGAGGTGTTCGGGGTGATCTTCTCCAACACACTCTCGGCGTTGAACGAGAAGCCATTCTGCTCGCGCAACTCAATGGGAACCGGCGTGGCACCGGACCAACGAATCAAGGATTCATAAATCGGGAAGCCTGGGTTGGGGTAGAGGATCTCCTTGCCAGGTTCTCCAAACATCAAGATGGCGTAGAACATGGTCGGCTTGCCGCCGGGCACGATCAGAACATCGTCCGGGTTCACCTCGGCGCCGCGATGCGTGAGTATGTCCTCGCACACAGCCTCGCGCAGCTCGGGGATGCCCTTGGCGGGCGTGTACTTGTGCCATCCGTCGCGCAGGGCCTTCTCACCCGCCTCGACGATGTTCGCCGGAGTCGAAAAATCAGGTGCGCCGATATGCAGATGGACGATGTCCTTGCCTTGAGCCTCTAGGCGCTTGGCCTTGGCAAAGACTTCAAAAGCAGTTTCGGTCCCCAGCAGGGACATGCGTTGGGCGAGGTTCAATGGAATGGGGTCGGTTGGTCAGGCGTCTGCGGGGCGGAACCTGAGAGGCTACGGGCCCAACTCGAAGGCCGTCAAGCGGGCCCCAGGGTAGGACGCTCGAGTTTCCTCCTGGACCCAAGAGTACCAAGCTGCCGGACTTCTCTGCCTGCGCACTACGGCAAGGGAGAATCCCCAGGCCCTTGTCTGTGCCCGCCGGCCACTCAGTCGTCGTCGTCGCCGCCATAGCCCAGTCCACGCAGCGTATCGACCTCTTCTTCCGTTGCAGGACGACTCTTGGATTGGCGCAGTGCGACTTGCGCTTCGAGGAGTTCTTCCGCCCTGATCGACAGCTCTACCGTCTTTTGGGGATAGAGCACGGCCACATCGTGCAGCTCGAACGGGTCACTCTGCAAGTCAAATAGGGACGCCCCGCCGTCTGAACGACGCATGAACTTCCAGCGCCCGGTCGTGAGGGCCAGTTCGGATCTGTGCTCAGTCAGCTCGGCTCGAGCTGAACTCTGCACCAACAGTGGCCGAGGCTCGAAGCTGGGATGCAAGACATCAAGGCCCCGGGTGCGCCTCTCGTGCTGTGTCTTCTGTTCCGAACCCGGCAGATTCATCAGACCCAACAGGGTGGGGCCCAGGTCGGCCGCCGACACCAGTCGACTCTCCCGGCGCGCTTCCAAGCCGGGGGCCCTGAGCAGAAAGGGCACACGTACCTGCTCATCCCAGGAGAAACCGTGCCCGGGTTCACGGTGTTGATTCAAACCCTCTCCGTGATCGCCCAGGACGGCCACGACCGTGCGCCCCCATACATTGGCACCCTTCAGATGATCCAGCAACACTCCGATGTGATGGTCCATGAAAGCGATCTCACCATCGTATTGGTTCACGCTCCCGAGCACGTTTACCCGGTTCCCCTGCTCGGTGCGTTTGACCTTGCTGCGGAATACGGTCAGGGCAACCGCGCGTTCACCTAACCACTGGCGCAGTTCGGCAGTGGTCTTGAAGGCCTCGTCGTACGGACTGGGGGGCAGGTAGGGACCATGCGGATCAAAGTAGTGCACCCATAAGAAGAACGGCTGGTCGCCCACACCCTTGAGCCAAGAGATCGCTTGTCGCGTGGTCTTCTCGGCGTCACGTTCCTTGTTGCGTGTGGGTTGGTTGTAAACGTCAAAACCGGTGGCGAGGCCGGCCCCAGCCCTCAAGGGGAACGCACTGACAAAGGCCCCCGTCTTGTATCCCGACGCCTTGAAGACCTCAGCCAGGGTGACTAGCGAGGGATCGCGCTCGTAGATGAACTGCTTCTTGATATTGGCCAAGACCCCGTGCTCAGCCGGCCAAACGCCCGTGAAGATAGACGTGTGGCTGGGCAGGGTGGTGGACATCGGAACCAAGCAGCGTTCGAACAGGACAGACGAGGCCGCCAGTTGATCCAGCCTGGGCGAAGTCTCCCGGAAGTACCCGTAGCAGCCCATATGATCGGCGCGCATGGTATCCAAGGTGATCACCACGACATTGGGACGGCTGGGTGTGGGCAGCTGCGACGCCGCAAACGAGCAGACACCAAGCTGAAGAAAACACACCACGGCAAGTCGAGTTCGATATTGGTTCACGGGAGTATCGTAAGGGTTGTTGGCGTGATCACGAAGTCGGTGATTCTCGCGAAATTCCCCGCCCTCGTGGTGTTCGATTGTCGGTCCTGCGCGGGCAACCAGTACTTTGGCGCCATCTGGGGATGGAGCGCCAACAGGAGCCGCGGCACGCACCCGCCCCCCCACCACGAATGACCCTGCCGCCAAGGGAGCTGGGCTCCATGCGGTCAGCGCGTACGGCCTCTGAGCGCTACTGTCAACAGAAGACCTTTCTGCCAAGAGAGGTGTGGCGCAGTTTGCGACACCTTATCCTCCGACATGCGCTCTCTGCGACCCTCACTCTGGCTACTGCCCTGGCTCGTCGCGTGTGCGGACCCCGGATCCACCCCCCCCGTTACGCCTCCGAACCTGGTGCTCTTGACGCTCGACACACTGCGCACGGATCACGTCGGAGGTTATGGCTACCCCCGCGATACCACACCCAATTTAGACGCCCTGATGGACGAGGCGTTGGTCTTTGACCGGTGCTTCGCTCCGATCGCGCATACAACTCCGAGTCACCTCTCGCTCCTGACCGGAGTCTATCCGCACGAACACGGGGTACTCTCCAACGCAAACCTCAAGCCCGCTAGCGTCCAGCAGGCCCAGGCCTTCCGCTCCACTCCCAGCCTCAAGTCGTTTGCCCAACACGCGCGGCAGCGCGGCTACGCAACGGGTGGCTTCGTGAGCGCTGCACCCCTTAAGGCGATCACCGGATTGTCCCTGGGGTTCCAGGAGTGGAGTGAACCGGAGAGCGCCCGCCGAACGGCGACCGAAACCCTGGCAGAAGCCCACGCCTGGCTTGATCAGCAGTCCGCCGGCAAGCCCTGGTTCTTGTGGGTACACCTCTTCGATGCCCATGGACCCTATGTGCGGGGACAGCAGCCCCCGGCACCCTACGACGGCCTCTTTGAGGCAGACGAAGCGCTGCGTGCGAGGCTGGACCGAATGGGGTTTTCCCCTGAGCTGCGCGGGAGGCAAGTGGGCAAGACCACCGCGGTCGAGGTGGTCAACCTCTACGACGGCTCCGTGCGCTGGCTGGACGACCAGTTGGCACCTCTCTTCGAGCGACTACGCGATCGTGCAGACTGGACGCGCACAGCGGTCGTGGTTGTCGGGGACCACGGTCAGGGGCTTGGCCAACACGATTACCTGGCCCATGGCGTTGTCTGGGACGAGCAGCTCGCGGTCCCTCTGATCATGCGTCTCCCTGGCCACGCACCTGCCCGTATCCCCCACCTGCTTTCGACAGTCGATGTTCTGCCGACGGTGCTGGCCCAGCTGCCGGGACTCGCAGACCAGGAATTCGTGGAGCAATTCCACGGTACAAACGCACTTGCGGCGGGCATCCGTCCGCCCGTCTTCGGCATGTCCCCTCCCAAGCGTGGGTTGACCATGCTGCGCGGAGCGCGCTGGAAGATCGTGCGCGGAAATGAGGGCGATGAACTCTATGACTTGGGTGCGGATCCTTACGAGCAAATGAACGTGGCCGCGGATCATCCCGACGAGCTCGCCAGGCAAGCGCAAGCGCTCGATGCATTCATGCTCCAGCAGTTGCTGCGAGGAGAGCAGCAGGCAAATTTGCGCCAGGGATCTCAGGTGGGTGGGCCCGATGCTGAGCACCTACGCGAGATGCGCGAATTGGGTTATGCGGGCGAGGATGAGGATTGAAGCAATCCTCCAAGCCCACGAGTCCTGGAGCGCACGGGCGGGCACTGCGGGCTCTCAGGCTCCTACTTGGCCTCGGTTTGGCGCTCCTCACCATCAGCCAATTGGGGGAGCTGGCCGCGTCGATGAGCGCCCGTCTCAGCGAGCCACTCGTTCACGACCGACTGGGTGGCAGTATCGTGGATCACGTCATCCGGGTCCGTCAGGGCCAGCCCCTCTACATCGAGCCGACCGACCGCTGGGTCCCGTTGGTCTACACACCGCTCTACTACTACTTTGCGGCGCTGATCATGGGTGGGGTCGGTGAGGGTGAATTTGCCTGTCGGCTGTCCTCGATCCTGCTTATTGGAGCCAGCGCGGTCGTGGCCCTCTCACTAGTGAAACGGATGACGCGCTCCTGGGCTTGGACCGCGCTGGGCGTCCCCTTGGTCGTCGCTGGCTATTCGCTTTGCGAGTACTTCTACGACTCCCCTCGTGTGGATCCGATGAGCACGCTGTTTGTGCTGCTGGCGACGTGGGTCGCCGTCTGCGGGCGCGGTCGAGGCGGGGCCCTGCTCCTGGGGGTCTTGTGCACCGGTGCGTACTTCTCCAAGCAGAGTACGTTGGCGTACACCGTCGTTCTGCTTAGCGGCATCTTGCTGCTGGACTGGCGGCGGGGTGCGCTCGCCAGCCTGACTTTCCTCGGACTGGGTGGGAGCCTTCTGGCCCTGGCTAATGGGTCCAGTGACGGGTGGTTCTGGCGCTACGGTGTGTTCCTGCCAACGCAACACAGCTTTCCTGCAGATCGCGTGCGCACCATCCTCACGGGTGATTTTCTCGCTACGGGCCTGCCCCTGGCCGGATTGCTGACGGCGATGGCCGTGCTGCTCAAGACTCGCGTTCAGGATGAAGAGCGGCGATCCACACTCGTGCTCGCGATCGCGGCCTTGGCCACGGCCGCTTTCAGCTTCACGTCGCACGCGCGCAGCGGCGCCACGTTCAAAGTGCTGATGCCCCTGGGCCCGATTTTCGCAGCGGCCCTTCCAGTTGTCTTCGCGTGGCTGGCCCGCACGCGCGCGACGGCGCACGGCCGCCGGGCAGTCCAATGCCTGGCCCTCTTGTTGACGGGTGCTTTCCTGGTGCAACACAAGTTGGTTGCAGCGGATGCGACCCTTCCGACGGCCGATTTGGAGCGCTGGGAAGCGCTGCAAGCCGACGTTCGGGAGCGCTGTGAGCTGGGGCAGGTCTGGGTTGCGCCCTGGGGTTACTTCACGACCCCCATTGAGGGGCAAGGCATGCGTCCGAACTTGATCGCCCTTGAGGACTACCTGGGCGTCAAGGGCAACGACACCGGCCTGCCCTTTCCTCAAGCGTTGAAAGAGATGATCCAAGAGCAGCAATTCGCCACGATCTACCTACCGATGAAGGGTGGCAACCGCCCCCTGCGCGATCTCTTGCGTCGGCACTACAAGGTGGTCGAGAAACGTGAAATGGTGGTCGGGACGAAGCGCTTCACGATGGCTCTGGGGACCTTCGTTCCCAACGGGGAACCCACTCGGCGACGCCCCTGACGCCGCGTCGGCTAAGATTGATCTTGACATGCAAATCCCGAATCGATGTGTCGTCGCACTCGCAGGCTTGTTGCTGCTGGCCTGCTCTCGCGACGAGGCGCCCAGCGCGGGCCCAGCCAACGTTCTCTTCTACGTGGTCGACACAACCCGCGCGGACCACCTGTCCGCCTACGGCTACGAACGGGAGACCACACCCCGCTTGGAGCAATTCGCCAGGGAAAGCGTGTTGTTCGAGCGCGCCTACGCGCCGAGCTCATGGACGCGCGCCTCAACGGCATCACTCCTCACCGGCCTAGCCCCCGCGCGGCACGGTGCGCGATCACGCAAGAACAGGATTTCGAAGGACGCACCTCTGTTGGCCGAACTCCTGGCCGCAGAGGGCTATGCCTGCGCTTCGATCGTGACCAACCCTCACGTTGTGGAGACTTGGGGTTTCGGACGCGGCTTTGAACACTTCGAAGACCTGGGCGCCCTCGCTCCCCAGTGGCAGGACGCGAATGCCGCACTGGTGGCCGAACACCTTGAGCCCCTGCTGGATGGTTTCGCAGACAACCCACGGCCGTTCTTCCTGTACGTCCACACCATCGACCCCCACGGCCCCAACACGCCGCCTGAGCCCTACGATCGACTCTTTACGGACCATCCGAGCATCGCACCCTTGCCCGGTTCCCTCTCGCCCGACACTCCAGCCGAAGTTGTCGAGAACATGCGTGCGCTGTACGACGCCGAATTGCGCTTCGCAGACGAGCACTTTGGGCGAGTTCTCGACGCTCTACGCGCCCGCGGGCTGCTAGATAACACCTTGATCGTGTTCACCAGCGACCATGGAGAAGAACATCTTGATCACGGGCACGGGGGACATGGCCAGCAGTTGTTTGAGGAGAGTGTGCGCGTGCCCTTGGTGGTTCACTTTCCCGGAGCACAGGGGGGTGGGAATCGGATCACCGCCCGCGCTTCACTGCTCGACATGGTTCCGACAGTCATGGCTGCGGTGGGCCGTCCTGTCCCCGCGGGATTGGACGGCACGGACCTGTCGCCGTTGCTATCGGGCGACGCCCTGACAGAGTGGGAGCAACGCCCGTTTTTTCTAGACCTCAACCTCCTGCGACACGATGGCAAGCTGCATCGCGCGGAGGCGGTCATCCTGGGAAACTGGAAGTACATCCGGATGCATGAAGCCGGAGCCCAGGGCTGTATTGTTCAACTTGGCCGCCGATCCGGAGGAACTCCATGACTTGAGCTCGGCGGAACCCAACCTCGCACAGACCCTGCAAGGACTCCTGGACGCGAAACGGGCGGAGAGTGCGGCGGGCGTGCACCTGCGCTTTGCGAGCGCTCGGACGAGTTCCGAACCCGTGACCGTGCGGGCTCGCTTGCGCGTCGAGGGCGGGCAGCTGGGTGACCTGGTTGGAATCGAGCTGGAGGATGAAGATGAGTTCAGCGTCGACCCGGTGACTGGAGTGATCGAACTGGCTCTGGTGTTGCGTGGGACCTCGCGCCAAAACACCGCTCGACAACGGAGCCAACAGGACTTCGATGAGGTGATCGTGCGTATGACGCCTCCACAGGCGCGCCTGGTGATCGAGCAGGTAGAGGGACTCACCGGCCCCGTCATGGCCAGGGGCGAGTCCCTCGGAGAGGATCCTTGGCCGTTGACCCTCGCAGCCGATGCAGTGGACTGGCCCGCGCCCCCGACACAGCAACGCGGTGGGCGCAAGACAGTGGACGCCTTCATCTGGGTCCACGCCGCGCCGGAATTGCACCCAATCCCAGAAGATCTATCGCGGCGTATGGAAGCACTTGGATACGCGGGTGACGACTAGCGACCCGAGGCCCTGATCGGAAGGGGCCCGCCCGCCTGCGCGAGTTCCCCGGACCCGCTGCTGGGCCAGCCGATTCGAACCCCGTCCTCTCAATCCACCCACTCCCAGAGGGGCGGCACAAGTTGCGACTCCCAGTTCGCGTAGGCTTGCTCAAGAGCCTCGAGGCGCTGCGGGTAAGCACGAGCGAGGTCCTGCAGTTCACCCGGGTCTTGCGCCAGATCAAACAACTCGACGCCCTTGCGTTGCACAACCATCTTCCAATCATCAACGCGCGCCGCGTGCCGTTCGCCACGACGCCAGAAGAGGGCAGAGTGCGGGGTTTGCGCCCCGCGCAGACCGGCCAAGTAGGGCCGCAGATCCACACCGTCCGAAGGACGACCTGACTCGACGCCAGCCGCGGATCGCATCGTCGGCGCAATGTCGAGAGTCGACACCAGACCGTCAAAGGTCGACTGAGACGGTACATGCCCTGGCCAACGTACAAAGAACGGCACCCGAATCCCGCCTTCGTAGTGGCTCTGCTTGTGTCCGCGGAAGGGGCGATTGAGCCTGTGCGCCCGCGGAGCACCGTTGTCGTTCATGAGTACGACCAGCGTCTCATCCGCCAGGCCGCGACTGTCCAGCGCGTCGAGCACGCGCCCCAGCCCCGAGTCCAAGGCAGCGACCATGGCGAGGTAGGTACGTCGCTCCTGATCCTCCATCTGAGCGACCGCCTCCACGTACTCCACCGGCGCCTCAAGTGGCGCATGGGGTGCGTTGTAGGACAGGTAGAGGAAGAAAGGCTCTGAACGCCCCGTCTCAATAAAACTCACCGCCTCGTCCGTAAAGGCTTCTGTCAGGTACGTGTCGCCAACCGCGGGCGTTTCGCCGTCAAGGATCGGTCCAGTCTTGGGGTCGTCCCACACGCTGTAGGAGTGCCCACCGCCGAGGTGTCCGAAGAAACTTTGGAAGCCTCGCCGAAGCGGATGAAATTCCCTGTTCACGCCCAGGTGCCATTTGCCGATGGCGGCCGTCGCGTAACCCGCCTGAGCGAGGTCGTCCGCCAAGGTCTGTTGCGCAAGCGGCAGGCCGATCCCCTGCGCCGCTTGACGGCGAATGTCGCCGGTGTTGTGTTCGTGCCCGAAGCGTTGCTGGTAGCGCCCGGTCAACGTCGCAGCCCGTGAGGGACTGCATAGAGATGAAGTGGCGTAGGCTTGGGTGCACTGCACGCCTTGCGAGGCGAGGCGGTCGAAGTTCGGCGTGGCCACTTCAGTCGACCCCGTGCAACCCAGATCGCCGTAGCCCAAATCGTCGATCACGATGAGCAACAGATTGGGCCTCGCGTGCTCGTCCTCCCGGTGCGTGCCTGTGCAGGCCAACACGACACACAACAGTAGGCTGAGACGTGTCCACACCATGCGTGGATTGTAGAGCGCGCCGACTTGTAAAGCCCTCGGGTAACGAGCAGAATCGTCCAGCATGTGGCGCAACTTGCTGCTGGCCATGGCGTTCGCCGCGTGCTCACCCAACGCTGCACGGCATGAGGTTGGGCCTCCGGTCATCCTGATTTGTCTCGACACGTTTCGAGCAGACCACATGAGTTCGCAAGGCTACGGGGTGCAGACGACTCCGCGCTTGGATGCCTTCGTCAACTCGGCGACCGCCTACCCTTTCGCGCGTGCGGCTTCCCCGTGGACCCTGCCTTCGCATGCGTCGATGTTCACTGGGCTCTACCCCCGCGAACACGGGGCACGCACCTACGACACCGCCGAGTTCACAGGCGTGACCGAGGCCACGACCAACGCGGCAGCTCTCAGCACGGATCCCCTGACCCTGGCCGAGGTCTTTGCCGAACTCGGCTACGACACCGGAGCTGTTGTCGCCAACGAGTCCTTCCTGGCCCCCAAGTACGGCCTCGCGCGGGGCTTTGACTGGTACGACTGCAAGTTTTCCTGGGTGCAGGGGATCAACGAACGCGCCCTGGCCTGGGCTGCGGGTCGCCAACAGCGGCCCTTCTTCCTGTTTCTCAACTACATGGATACCCATCGGCCCTACAACACGGCGGGGCGAGACGGCTTCGACGTGCGCAAGACCAAGGGAGTCTTCAAACACTTGAAGGACTACCTAGCCCGCGGAGATCAGCCTCCTGCAAGAAGAACAGAACAACTGACCGGTGTGTACGACCTAGCAATGGCCAACTTGGACGAGGGCCTGGGCGAACTCTTCGACCGACTGATGGAGTTGGAGATCTACGACGAGGCGCTGATCATCCTGACGGCTGACCACGGGGAGTACCTGGGCGAGCACGACCTTGTGGGACACTCGAAGGACGTCTACGACGAAGCCCTGCGGGTACCGCTAGCCATCAAGCTGCCTGGCCAGAGCGAGGGCACTCAACAAGACGGCTGGATTTCACACGTGCACTTGGCCGAGCTAGTGCTCCGATCTGCTGGCTTCGATGAGCGAGCCGATGCCTTTCGCCGCACGGGCAATTCTGATCGCCGGACCATCGTCTCCGAGAACTACGGGTTGCGACAACTCGACCTCGGAGAACCCTGGGCGGCCTGGCTCGATCGCAAGCGGGTGGCCCTCATCCAAGAGCACTACAAGTACGTGGCTTCCCCCGACGACGGGAAACACGAACTGTACGACCTGGACGCAGACCCCCGTGAACTCAAGAACCTGATCGAGCAGAGGCCCGACTTGGCGGCCCGACTCTCCGCCGAACTTGGGGCGTGGATCGATAACCGACCCGAGCGCAGAGCGACGAGTTTGATCGAGATGGGGCCACACGACTTGGAGGTCTTCCAGGCATTGGGTTACGCGGGCGGCGACGACGAGTGAAGGACGGCTCTCGATCGGAGGCCAGCGATGTGCGCCCGGGCCTTCAGCCAAGAACGCTGAGCCTCTTCGCGCTCGTCTGGGTCCCCTACGCGGCCCTGGTTGCTCGCTTTTGGTGGCTCTGCGACGACGCCTACATCTCCTTCCGCTACGCGCGTCATTGGGCCGATGGCGCGGGAGTGCGCTTCAATCTCGGCGAGCACACGCCGGTCGAGGGCTACTCCAACTTCCTGTGGGTGGCGCTAGGCTGGATGGTCGAACGGCTCGGCGGCTCACAGGAGTTGCTGCTGCCCTGCGCGTCTTTTGCCCTCGGGTCGTTCACCCTGTGGAGGGTCTTCCAGAGCGCGCAGCGCTCATACGGGGTGTCGCCGGTCTGCGCGGCTCTCGGCACCCTCACCCTGGCACTTTCGCCTGCCTTCACGGTTTGGTCCACGAGCGGGCTGGAAACCATGGCCTTCGCCTGCCTGTTCCTGTTGTCCTTCGAGCACCTGGTGCTCTTGCGCGGCGGGAGATTCGCTGGACTCATCGGCCTCGGACTTGCTCTGGTCCGGGTGCAGGGGATCGCCTGGGTCCTAGTTCTGGCTCTCGTTGGTGGTCTGGTGCGGCGACTGGAAGGACGTGCTCGGCGCCCTGTCGTCTCAGCTGCAGCGACCGCGTTGGCGGGCTTTGCCATCTACTACGCTTGGCGCTATGTGTACTACGGCCTGCCGCTTGCGAACACGGCCTACGTCAAGGTGGGCATGAGTTCGGCCGCCCTCTCCATGGGGTGGGACTATGTGGTCGGTTTCTCACTGGCAACCGCCACTCCCCTACTGCTTCCAGCGCTGGGCCTGGCCGCGCTTCGACCCGGGATCAAGGCGCGCGTTGGCGCCTTGTTGCTGACGGCCCTGGGCGTCTACTCCTATGCCGTCTTCGTCGGTGGAGACTACATGCCCGTTGGCCGCATGCTCGTCCCGGCCCTCCCCTTGCAGGCCTTGCTGTCTTCGGTCGCGCTCGCTCGACTCGCAAGGGCGCGAGTGCCAGCCGGACTTCTACTTGCCGGATTGGGCTTGCCCTGCGCCTTCAACGTGCACCTCTTTTCTGAGGACCTGCGCAAAGACTTCGACGTACGCCTCAACTCCGACGAGTTTCGTAGCGAACTCGAACAGTGGCGCTACATGGTCGACAACACACGCGAGCGCAAAGAAATCGCCAGCGTCCTGGCGGCGCACACCCGGCCAGGTGAGTCACTCGTTCGCCCCGCGATCGGAGTCATCGGCTTCGACACCGACCTCTTTATCTACGACACGTACGGCTTGGTCACACGTTCGGTTGCTACACGCGCAGGCCGCTCCGATGACCGTTCACCGGGGCACGCCAAGCGGGTGGAGCCAACCTTTTTCTTGTCCGAGTCCCCGACCTATCTCGCGGTGCGTCGCATTGCTTTGGAGGGTGAGCAAACCGCTGATCGTCGGCTGCGCCGCGCGGCCAGGCACTGGCAAGACCTGTACGGAGATCAAGCCTGCGCCGACTACGTTCCCCAAGTGTTCCCCAACCCTGATTCTGCGCAGCCGGCCTTCGTGCTTGTGCTGCGGCGGGTCGCCGACACGGAAGACGCGCAAGCCACTTGGGAGGCCTTCCCACCCACAACGCAGATGTAGCCCGGAGCGGTGATCGGAGGCGAGCGCTCCGCCCATGACCTGAGCCACCCGACCACCCGCTTGCCCGTTCGATCCAGGCTGCCGGGACAGCGGATTGCCTGCCCGTGCTGCTTTCGTACCGGCGAACCCCCGGGCGCTCCGACGCCAGCCCACAAGATCGTCGAGTGGTCCCTAGAACTTGGCCCCTTGGGCAGGGGGCTTTTGCTGGGGCCCATTTCCCGACGGGTCCAGTCGAGTTACGGGTGGGAAACACGGGGAGTTCCGATGCAAGCGCGATGGCGGTCAGGCTGGCCACCCGCGTAGCGCGGCACGGGATTCGCCTAGGGGTCCAATGCTGCTAGGCTGCCGCCGTCCCTATAGCCTCCATTTCATGCCCCAAGTCACTGCCTCCCTCCTGCCCGCCCTGCGCGCCCGCCTGCGCAATGGCTTGACCACCCTCGGACTGCTATTGGCGGCAGGCTGCAGCCAACCGGACTTGGTGGTCTACGTCTCACTGGACCAGGAGTTCTCCCAGGAGTTGATTCAGGAGTTCGAAAAGGCAACCGGCCTCGAGGTGCGTGCCGAGTACGACACGGAGGCCAACAAGACAGTGGGCCTCGTCAAGCGCATTGTCGCGGAGGCCGAGGTCCCACGCTGCGACGTCTACTGGAACAACGAGGTGGCCCAAACTGTCCGGCTGGCCAACCTTGGTTTCTTGGCTTCCTACAAGTCCCCTAGCGCGGCCAACATCCCCGAGCAGTTCAAGGATCCAGAAGCGCGCTGGACGGGATTCGCTGCCCGCGCGCGCTGCTTGATCGTCAACACGGATCTGGTACCGGATCCCGAGTCGATTCGAGGAATGTGGGACCTGCTCGATTCGCGCTGGGCGGGCCAAGTGGCTTTCGCCAAGCCCTTGACGGGCACGACCTTGACCCACGCCTGCGCACTCTTTGACGCCATCGGCGAAGAGGCTGCCCTGCGCTACCTCACAGCCATCGCGGAAGGCTCGACCCTGGACGAGCCGCCGGTCAACGTCGCCCAAAGCAACGGGCGCACACGCCAACTGGTCGAGTCGGGGCAGCTGGCCTGGGCTTGGACGGATACGGATGACTTCAATGTCGCACGCCTCAAGGGTGCCCCCGTGGTACGCATCTTGCCGGACCAGGAGCCCGGTCCCAACGGGGAGCCAGCACTGGGCACACTGTTGATTCCCAATACCGTCGCGATTCTCAACAATGCGCCACACCGCTCAGCTGCCGAGCGGTTTGTGGACTGGGTTTTGTCGGAGAAGATTGAGGAGCGCATGGCTTTCTCGCGCTCGGCTCAGATACCCGTCCGCGCCTCGGTCGCCCGACCGTCACACGTCTGTTCGGACCTCGTGGCCATGCGCGTCAGTTATTCCGCACTGGGCGCCCAGATCGAGAGCCGGGAACGCATGCTGCGGGAGCTCTTCGTCAACAATTGAGCCGCTCACTTCTGACCCTCTCGTTGACGCTGCTGGCCCTAGCGGGGTTGGCACCCGTAGCGATCATGGCCTTGGGCGTGGTGCAGGATCCCGGCGTACTCAAAGGACTCCTGGATGAACGCACGCTGAGTCTCCTGGGCCGCACGCTGTTGCTGGGCGGCGGTGCGGCGGGCCTCTCGCTGATCTTCGGCGCCCCTTTCGGGTACCTAACTGCCCGCACGGACCTCCCGGGCGCCGCCTGGTTGCGCTCCCTAGGGCTCGTGCCCTTGATCATGCCACCCCTACTGCTGGCCGTCAGCTGGACGGTGCTCCTGCCGCAATTGCGCGGGGCCAGCATGACGACTCTGCTCATGGGGCTCTCCACCTTTCCTATCGTGGCGCTGTTCACCGCCAAGGCCGCACGGCGCATGGACCGACGGCGTGAGGAAGCCGCCCTGCTCAGTGGCGGACTCCCTGCCGTCCTACGCATGGAGTTTCGCTTGCTACTGCCCGCGGCCCTGAGCGGAGCCTGCTTCGCCTTCCTGTTCGCTGCCAGTGACTTTGCGCTGCCTGACTTCGTCTCCTCCGTGGGACCCAAGTTCAACGTCTACGCCGACGAAGTGTTCGCCAACTGGCGCGTGGAAGAAGATGACTCGCGCGCAGTGGCGACGGCCCTGCCGCTTGTGCTCTTGATCCTCTCGGCGCTCCTGCCCGCGTTGGCGCTGAGAAGGCGGGGCGCCCTGGCCACTCTGGACTCGGACTTCATCGCCCCGCGTACCTTGGGCCTGGGCAAGTGGCGTTGGGGCCTGGCCGCCCTCGCTTGGGGTTTGGTGACATTGGGAGCCCTGATTCCACTGGGCCGCATGCTGTTTGAGGCTGGCGGCGGCCCCACGGGTTGGAGTCTGGGCAAGTTCCAGGCCGCCTTCGCTAAGGCACTCGACCTGTGCCGCGACAACCTGCTGGCCAGCCTGGGTTACTCCATCTTGGCCGCAACGCTGGCCCTGCCTCTGGCCCTGGTCCTTGGCCACGCCATCGCGCGCTGGCGCCACGGATGGCTCCTCGAACTCCTCTGCGTGTTACCCCTGGCCGTGCCCGCAATCCTGTTCGGCATCGGCAATATCACGCTCTGGAATCACACCTGGACCTACGGCTTCTACGGCAGCGGCGGCATGGTCGTCCTGCTCTACGTGGGGCGCTTCCTGGCCTTCCCCACCTTGATCAGCTCTGGCGCGGTGGCATCCCTCGATCCGCAACTCGAACAGGCAGCGGAGCTAGCCGGTGCAGGGCCCATTCGTCGCCTGGCAAAGATCGTGGCTCCCGGGCTGCTGCCCTCACTCGTTGGAGGTTGGATCTTGATGTTCGTGTTGGCCATGCGCGAACTGGATGCGGCTATCCTGGTGCCTGCTGCCAACGACACCGTCATGTTCCGCATGTTTAACGCCGTTCACTTCGGGCGCGACGATTTTGTCGCAGCTCTAGCCCTCTTGATCTTGTTCGTCACGATCGTGCCGGGGCTGCTTTGGCGCCTATTCGGCGGGAAGGAATTGGAGGTACTACCGTGAGCGACCAGACTCAATCCGCAGTTGCCGTTCGCGGCCTGCGCGCGCGACTAGGAGCTGAGGCCACCCTGGGACCCCTGGACCTGGACCTTGGGACCGGAGAACACGTGCTGCTGGTCGGCCCTTCGGGCTGCGGCAAGAGCAGTCTCCTGCGCGTCTTGGCCGGCCTGCTGGGCCCCAGCGACGGCCAGGTCTCCCTCTTCGGGCGCTGCGTCAGTCGGGGTCCGCAGACCCAGGTTCGACCCCAGGACCGGGGAATCGGGTTCCTATTTCAAGGTGGCGCACTGTGGCCGCACATGAACGCCGCCGCACATTTGGACTTCGTATTGCGTTGCGCCGACGTGCCCCCTGCGGAGTGGGCGGCAAGGCGTGCGGAGTTGTTTGCCCAGGTCGACTTGCAGGGCTTTGAGGATCGGCGACCTGGGGGATTGTCCGGCGGAGAGGCCCAACGCTTGGCCCTGGCCCGCGCCCTGGCGCCCCGTCCACGCCTGCTGCTCCTCGACGAACCGCTTGGCCCCCTGGATGCTGAGCGTCGCATGGGACTCCTGGAGTTGTTCAACAGCCTCCGGGAACGACTCGACCTCACCATCCTGCACGTGACGCACGACCCCGCCGAAGCTGCCGCGCTCGCCAGCCGCACCTTGTACATGCAACAGGACGGCACCTTGGACCTGGAGCGCCAGGCATGAGGCGCGCCGCAGGAATTCTGGTAGCGACCCTCTTCGCCTGGCTGCTTGTGTCCCTACTCATTCCTGGTGGCGACCAAGCAAGCGCGACGCCCCAGACTTGGACCTCTTCCAGGCAGTGCATGACCTGCCACGAGCAGGTCTTCGCCGAGTGGCAAGACTCCTGGCATGCGCGTTCTTGGATCGACCCTGACGTGCGGGCTCCAAGTCAGTCCAACAACTTCCAAAACAAGGACTGCATCGACTGCCACGCACCGCGCCCAGTCTTCGAAACCGGAGTCGGCAACCGAGTCTTGCCACGCTCATCCAGGCGTAGCGAAGGAGTGGACTGCATTGCTTGCCACTTGCTTCCCGATGGGCGTGTAGCGGGGACGATCGACAATCCCAACGTGGCGTGTCGGCCGGTGGCGACGGTCAGCCTGCAGCGCGAGGACTACTGCGGCGTTTGCCACAACCAACACAAGACCGTGGACCAATGGCGCACGACCGCCTGGGCCGAACGCGGGGAGGGTTGCCTCTTCTGTCACATGCCCTTCCGCGATGGGAACCCGAACCGTGGCCGACACCACGGCATGCCAGGTGGCCACGACCTGGGCTTGGTTTCCCAGGCCGTCACGCTTGAGGCGCAGCGAACCGAGGTCGGTGTGCAGGTCCATGTCAGCAACGTGGCAGCGGGTCACGCTTACCCCACGGACGAACGGTCCCGCGCTTCCGATCTCTGGTGGCGGCCCGTGTCCGCTACCGGCGAAGAGTTGGCTTGGCGGCACCTGCACCGCATTCGGGATCCGTACCGTTGGGAAGTGGACGTGCCCAGCACCCTGTTGCTGCCCGATGAGAAGCGAGAACTGCTGATCGACGGACCCGACAGCGAGGGCGCCTTGGAAGTCCTGCTGGTCTACAAACTGACGCCCTTCTACCGAGATCCCGTGAGCGGCGAGCCTCACACTCTGGCCGAGGTCAGAGATCCCCTGAGTGACTCCCAGGAGGTCCACCGCGTACGGGTAGGCGGCACCGAGGCGCCGAAATGAGCCCGCGCCTGTGGGCCGCCAGCGTCGCCCTGCTCCTGTCCGTGGGCTGTGGCCAGCCGCAAGAACCTGAATCAACTCCCGCGCCGCAACTGGGTCCGGTGGTGCAATCGCGCTTGGCCGAGTTGGACCGTGAGTTGGGCACTTCCGACCCACTCCCCGAGCTGACCCCTGCCCAACTTCAGGATCTGGATGGGCTGGTGACGATGTTGGTCAGTTCTACAGGCGCCCTGCGCCAGGTCCCGCTCGAGGCCATCAACGAAGATATCGGGCCGGCGGCAGTTCCCCGGCTACGGGAGTGGCTCGTTGACGATGCGCGGGAAGCGGCTCAACGCCTGGCCGCGGCAGAATTGCTGGCCGCACTCGACCATCCCCTGGCCGCCGAGGCACTACTGCGACGGGTCGAGTTGGCTCCGGAGGCCTGGATGCGTAGTTGGTGTGCTTGGTACCTGGGAAACACCAGCCAGGACCAGGTATTACCCAGACTGCTGCTGCGGCTGAGGTACGAAAAGGACCCCCCCACCTACCTATGGCTGGGACGCGCGTTGCTGCACTTCAACAACTACGCCGGGCTGGCTGCTCTGGAGGATTTGGCTGAACGGGCTGCGAACCAACCCGAGGTGAATACGGCTGCCCAACTGCTCCAGGATGCTGCCGCCCGAGCCGGGGTCGAACGCTCACAGTTGAGAGCTCTGTGGTCTTCCCAGCGAGCGACGGAACTGCCCCAACTCAGCCCCTCGCTCCTGTTGCGGCGGGAGGTTTGGAGGCTGGTCAGTGAACTGTCGGAACAGCACTTCCAATTGCGCGGTGTCGATGATGCGCGCCACGTGCTGGCCAACATGGGGCCCTGGGTCGCTATGGAAATCACGCCGGCCCTGGCTGACTCCGACGCTCACATCCGACTGCACACGGCTCAGGTTCTTGAGCGTATGGGCCCGCGCGCCTCGCGCACCGGGCAGGCGCTGCTCAGAGCGCTCGGGGATCCACGCCTGGCCCCGGCTGCTGCGGAGGCCCTGGGACGAATCGGCTACCCGCCCGCCGTACCCGTCTTGGCTGCCAAGAGCGAAAGGGGTCAGCAGCACGAATTGCGAGTGGCCGCCCTGCGGGCCTTGGGACGCACGGGAGTCTCGGAAGGCCTAGCCAGCCTGCGGGCGGCCTTCCAGCCGAATGAGGAGCCTGCAGACCTGTGCCAGGCTGCCGCAACCGGCTTGGTCCTACTGGGGGCCGGAGACCAAGCCGCCACCTGGCTGGTGCAGCAGCTGAGTGATCCCCTAGCCGATGGTCAGGGTGCAGAATTAGCCATCGAGACTTGGCTCTGGCGCGGAGCCCAGAGTGAGCGTGGTGACTTTGCGGTGGCCCTCGAAGGGTGGCGTGCCTTGGCCGAACCGCCAGGCATCTTCCCCTCTCTGGAGCAAGTGCGACAACGATTGGATCAACGGGCTCGGTTGCTCGGCAGCCTGCTGCCCAAGCTCTTGGCGAGTCCCCAGCGCTAGAGCGCGCTGACCCGGCGCCTAGCGTGCCGCCAGCAGGTAGACGGCCAGCGCATAGGCGAGGCAGTTCGCCACGAAGGTGGAGTCCCCGCCCAATAGAACCCGCGTCGGGCTGCCGCCGCCCTTCTGGGTCTGCACGAGCAACAAATAACGGAACAGCCCGAAGACCACGAAGGGCACGGTGTAGACCATCTTGGTGTCGCCGGCCCAAGCGTTATTGGGCGCCACGGTCCACATGGTGTAGGTGATCACTGTGCAAGCGGCGAGCACCACCGTGATCTGATCCAAAAAGCCGGGGGTGTACTCGAGCAGGATCTTGCGGTGCTCACCCCGCCCCTCGCCCAGCAGATCGATCTCAGCTCGGCGTTTGCAGAAAGCCAGGAACAAGGCCAGGAAGAACGTGCACAGCATGATCCAGCTGGACAGGGGTACTCTCGCTGCAAGCCCGCCGGCTTCCAAGCGCATCAGGAAACCCGCAGCGATGATGAAGGCATCCACGATCACCACGTGCTTCAGCTTGATGCTGTAGAGCAGGTTCATGAGCATGTAGGCCAGCACAACCCAGGCCACGTTGCCTCCGGAGACGGGAGTGGATTGCCAGGCCAGGGCCAGGGCGCCCACCAGGCAAACGAGCGCTGTCACCAGCGCTACTGGCACGCTGACCTGGCCAGCGGCGATGGGTCGCTTGCACTTGGTGGGATGCAAGCGATCGCTTTCCACATCCATGATGTCATTGATCAGGTAGATCGCGCTGGCACCCAAGCTGAAAGCGGCGACCGCCAAGAGCACCGGTGCCAACCCAGCGGATGTCGTACCCTCGAGACCTCCGCCGGACTCCGCCCAGGAGAACAAGAGCGCTGCGCAAACGAAGACGTTCTTGACCCACTGGTGGGGTCGCATGGCTCTCAGGATGGCAAGGGGCGGCATGGGCAATGGACTCTACGGACCCACGAGGGCGCGCGTGAGCATGCTATCGTCCGTTCGGTGGCCAGTCTGGACCCCTGCTCGACACTCTTGGCTCCATTCGGGCAATCAGGACCAACCGGCTGGAGCCCAGGCTCAATCCAAAGACAGTTTCTGGAGTTCGTCTACTGGAGACTCAGGGCCAACGAGCAAAACGGTTTCCTCCACATCGATCATCTTCTGATCCTTCAGGGTGGCCATGTTCCACTCGCGAACGTTCCAATCCCCCATCAAGGCCAGAGTCGAACTCTTGTGATTGTTTTCGGGGTCGTTGTCGTCGGCCACAAGCACTTCCTTGCCGCTCAGGACCTTGCGGCGGAAGCCGTACTCCTTCACGTTGCGACCCGCGTAGGAAGTGTAGGTCCCATCCACGGCATCGTAGTCGGCGAACCACTCCTCTTCCTCAAGGCCCTGCAGGCCGGGTAGAGAGTTGTAGTCCACGCCCGGGCACGTCAGTCCGCGGGCAGACTTGGGAGTGTTCTCCCAGATCATGTCGCGCTTGATCAGTACGCAAAAGAACTTGGCTCCGCCCTCCTTGGGCATGCCATCGAATTGGGTCTGGTACGCCAGGAGTCCCTTGCCGATCTCGCCCAAGTTGGCACGACAGGCTGTGATGTAGGCCCGCTCCTGAATGAACGGAATCTTGGGAATCAGGAAGGTGGCCAGGATCCCGATGATGAGGATCACGGCCAGCAACTCAATCAGGGTGAAGCCGGCCCGGCGTCCGGGGGCTTGAACACCATGAGGAAGATTCGAAGCAGGGGCAGTGGAAGGGTGCGGCATGGGCGAACGGCTGGGAGAATGAGGACCTAGGGCAGAGGTTGTACCCCGGCAGGCCCCCCCAGTCACGCGCAGATCCAGCGGGCAGAATTCCCATTCAGGAGGGGGCGCTGGCGCCAGCAGCCTGTCCGACAGGGGAGCTTCAGTCGATCCCAGCGGGTTTCTCCCCCAATCCAGTGCTGCCCTAGACCGCTGCTCCCAGGGCTGCCTTGAGCTCGGCCACCTTGTTGGTCGCTTCCCAGCTGAATTCGTCGCGCCCAAAGTGACCGTGGTAGGCCGTCGCCTCAAAGATCGGACGACGCAGGTCGAGAGCCTCAATAATGCCCGCGGGAGACAGGTCGAAGACCTTGTCCACGGCCTTGGAGATCGCCGCCTGGTCTACGGTCGCCGTGCCAAAGGTCTCGACGAAGACGGACAGCGGGCGCGGCACGCCAATGGCGTAGGAGAGCTGCACCTCACAACGGGAAGCCAAGCCCGCCGCGACGACGTTCTTAGCCACCCAGCGAGCGGCGTAGGCCGCACTGCGATCCACCTTGGAGGGGTCCTTGCCGGAGAAGGCGCCGCCGCCGTGACGGCCCATGCCGCCGTAGGTGTCCACGATGATCTTGCGCCCGGTCAGCCCGCAATCTCCGTGGGGTCCGCCAAGCACGAACTTCCCGGTGGGGTTGATGTGATAGATAGTCTCGTCATCCAAGAATTCGGCAGGGATCACGTCCTTGACGCACGTCTCAATCAACGCGTTGCGGATCTCTGCGAGTACGTCCCCCTCTTCGGTCTTGCCGTTCACGGTCGGGTCGTGCTGGGTGGAGATCACGACGGTGTGGACGCGCACGGGACGTCCGTCTTCGTACTCCACCGTGACCTGGCTCTTGCTGTCGGGGCGCAGCCAGGGCAACTCGCCGCCCTGGCGCAACTCAGCGAGTTTTTCCACGAGGCGATGGGAGTAGTGAATGGGGAAGGGCATCAGGGACTCGGTCTCATCGCAGGCGTAGCCAAACATGAGTCCTTGGTCGCCCGCGCCTTGTTCTTTGTGCAAACCTTCGCCCTCGGACACCCCCTGGCTGATATCCGGCGACTGCTTGTCGAGCGAGACCATCACGGCACAAGTATCCCCGTTGATCCCGTAGGCATCTTGGTCGTAGCCGATGCGCTTGATCGTCTCGCGCGCGATTTCCTGGTAGTTCACCACGGACTGAGTCGTGATTTCTCCAGCCACCACACACAGGCCCGTGGTCACGAGCGTTTCGCAAGCCACGCGACTGTTGGGGTCGCCAGCGAGAATGGCATCGAGAATGGCGTCTGAAACTTGGTCGGCAACCTTGTCGGGGTGCCCCATCGAGACGGATTCGGATGTGAAGAGGGTGCGAACCATGGAAGCAGGAGAGGGCTTGGAGGAGGGGACGGAATGGCCTGTGAGCGCTGCCCGCAACGGGGCGCCACCTGCGCTCCTATCGGCAATCTCTGCTTCAGATGTGAGGCCCCCCAGGCAGGGATCCAGCAGAAACGCCGATCGGCGCGCAAAATCAGCCGCCCATTATACCTACCCGAGGGCGTGACAGAACCCCCACATTCCTTGGTTCCAGCGCTTTCGCGGGCCAATCCGTACCGTCTAGGCGCCGAGCCCGCAGCGCTCGCGCAGCACTTCCATCGTGCGGGCCGTGGCCCCTTTTTGGGCTTCGACCGCCCTACGGGCGGCCTGCCCCATGCGTTCGCGCAAGCCGGCGTCCTTCAGCAGCTTGTCGAGTGTCTCGGTTAGGTGTTGGGCGTCGCGGACCGAAAGGCTCCCCCCTGCTCGTTCGAGCATTGCCGCTTCTTGGATGAAATTATGCACGTGCGGTCCATGGACGACGGCTTTCCCGAGGGCCGCTGGCTCAAGCATGTTCTGCCCCCCGTGCGGAATGAGACTTCCCCCCACGAAGACCACATCTGCAAGGCTGTAGACGCGTTCCAGTTCACCGATGGTGTCAACGATCAGCGCCTGAGATGTGTCCAACTCGACACGACTCGCGCGCAGGTCGGTGAGTAGTTGGGCGCCCTGACTGCGGGCAGCCAAAGCCGAGAGGACGGCCCGACCCCGCTCGGGGTGGCGCGGCACGAGAACCACACGGGCCGTTGGGTCGGCCTGCAGGAAGGCACCGTGCACCAAGCCCTCCTCAGGATCATGTGTGGAGCCAGCGACGAGGACCGCCTGTCCCGCAAGGGGCCGCACGAATCCCCGCAATTCTTCGAGAGCTGCACTCGCCGGAGGAGAAGCCGTGCTCAGGCCATCGATCTTGACGTTGCCTGTGATCACAACCCGTTCACGTGATCCTGCCAGGTCGGCAAACCGCCGGGCATGTTCCTCGTCCTGGACGGCGAATACCGTGATGCGGTGGAACTGCGGAAGGGTGGTCCCGAAACGCCGATAGCTGGCATGACTCGAGGGCGTGATGCGGCCACTCACGATGGCCACTGGAACCCCGAGCCGATTGGCCTTGCGCAGGAAATTGGGCCAGATTTCCAACTCCATCAAGACCACACTCGAGGGGCGCACGCGGCGCATGAAGCGCGAGACTGTCAGCATGTGATCGATTGGAAAGCGCACGACCTGGTGTTTGGGATAAAACTGCCGAGCCACCCGCATGCCCGTGTTCGTCGAACTGGACACGACGACCTCGCAGGTCTCCGAGAGGGCCTCGATCAAGGACTTGGCAGCCTTGACTTCCCCCACGGATACACCGTGTATCAGAACCCGCGGTCGATCCGATCTGGGCGGCAGCGGCCGCAGGTTCAGGGTCAATCGCCCCCGTACCATGCCCCGCGTGGGCGCATGCACAAGACTGCGCACCAACCACCACGGGCTGGTCAGGAGCAAGGCCAGCGTCCAGAGGACGTCGTAGACGGCGTAGAGCAGGGTGATGCGCAGTCCGGCGTGTGGATCCGGTCCGAGGGCTGCGCTCAGTGGCATGCTCTGATTGCCCCTCCGGGGCTCACCCGGCACCGTGGCACTTCTTGAATTTCTTCCCGCTTCCGCACGGACAAGGATCGTTGCGGCCTGTGCCTTCAAACCCGGTCGGGGCGGCCTCGGCCTGCTTGGGGGGCGCAGTCCCTGACGGCTTGCCCGACCCTCCCGCTTGGGAAGCCTGGCCTCGACGCATGACATCAAATGCACTTGAGGCCGGAACCTGTGGCCGCATGGCGCGCCGCGCAGCCTGCTGTTGCATGCGTTGTCGCAGGACTGCCAATTGCTCTGGGGTCGGCGCAGTCAGACCACCGGGAACAGCCTGGCCCGCGCTCACCATGCCGCGCGGCGCGAGGCCCGAAGAGCCAGGTGCGCCCGCACCGCCCCCGTCTGCAGCCCCTTGGCCGCCCTCATCTTCAGCGGGCCGGCGGGCCTGGATGCGCAAGATCAGACTGGCGACCTCGCTCTCCACGGCCGGCAGGAGTTTCTCGTGAAATAGCTGCGTGCCTTCCTTCTTGTAGGCCACCTTGGGGTCCTGTTGCCCGTAGCCGCGCAAGCCGATGCCGGCCTTCAGGGCGTCGATCGCGTGCAAGTGGTCCTTCCACTTGGAGTCGATGGAGTTGAGCATCAAGTACTGCTCCACGCGACGCGTGAGTTCTTCGCCCATCTCCTCTTCGCGGTCGTTGTAGCGCGTCTCAAGACGATCAATGACGGCTTCACAGACCGGCTTCTCGGTATCCGTGGCTTGCACCGCCTCCGCGTCAGAAATGTCGACGTTGAAGCTCTTCTGACACCACTCTCCAAACCCGGTGGGGTCGCCGCTGTACACGCGCGAGGAGTTCTCCACGACATTGCCGATCATGGTCAGGATCTTCTCCTTGAGTCCGCGCTTCTCCAGAACGTCCTGGCGCACTCCATAGATCGTCTTGCGTTGCTGGTTCATCACCTCGTCGTACTCAAGCAGGGACTTGCGCACCTCGAAGTTGCGGTCTTCGACTTTCTTCTGGGCACGCGCAATCGCGCGACTGACCATGCCCGACTCGATCTCCTGGCCCTCGCTCATGCCCAGCTTCTCCATCGCGTTGGTCACCCAGTCGCGATAGAAAATGCGCATCAACGGGTCCTGCAAGCTCAGGAAAAAACGACTGACGCCCGCATCGCCCTGACGCCCGGTCCGACCTCGCAGCTGGTTGTCGATGCGCCGCGCTTCATGCCTCTCGGTGCCGAGCACGTACAGGCCCCCGCTTTCGAGCACCTTGGCTTCGTCGGCCTCGCAGAGTTCGCGGACCTCTTCACGCACAGCGTTGACCTGGTCGAGTTGTTCCAAATCCCCTTCCGTCAGATCCTTCTCGTCCAGGGCGACTCTCAAGCGGTATTCAAAGTTGCCGCCCAGCTTGATGTCGGTTCCACGGCCGGCCATGTTTGTGGCAACGGTCACAGCACCAGCCTCACCGGCCGTCGCGATGATGTGCGCCTCTCGCTCGTGGTTCTTGGCGTTGAGAACCTCGTGCTTGATCTTGGCCTTCTTGAGGAGGCTGGAGACTTGTTCGGAGTTCTCTACCGACGCGGTACCCACGAGCACGGGTTGCCCGCCATCGTGCAGCCGTTCGATTTCTTCAACGATGGCATTCCACTTCTCCCCTTCTGTTCGATAGACGACGTCATTGGCATCGTCGCGGGCGATGGGCAAGTTGGTGGGAATCGAGACGACGTCTAGGTCGTAGATCTTGTGGAATTCCCCGGCCTCCGTGAGGGCCGTCCCCGTCATGCCGGACAGCTTCTCGTACATGCGGAAGTAGTTCTGGAAGGTGATCGTCGCCAGGGTCTGCGACTCCTGCTTGGGCTCCAGACCCTCTTTCACCTCCACGGCTTGATGCAAGCCGTCTGACCAGCGCCGGCCCTGCATCTTTCGGCCCGTGAACTCATCGACGATGATGACCTCGGGCCGCATCTCACCGGTGTGCCGGTCCTGCGCCGGCTCGACGACGTACTCTTTGTCGTTGGTGTAGAGCTCGTGGGCTCGGATGGAGTTCTCAAGGTAGTGCGGCCAGTCTTCGAACCCGGGCTCGTAGAAGGACTCAACCCCCAGCAAGCGCTCAGCCTCCACGATTCCGGCCTCGGTCAGGGATGCGCTCTTCTCCTTCTCCTTGACCTCGTAGTGTTCGTCACGAGTCAGCTGGCGCACGATCTGGTCCGCCTGCAGATACTTGCCCACGTGCTCTTCTGCGGGTCCCGAAATAATCAGGGGCGTACGCGCCTCGTCGATCAGAATCGAGTCCACTTCGTCCACGATGACGAAATACAGGTCGCTCTGGACCTGCTCATCGACCGTGGTCTTCATGTTGTCACGCAGGTAGTCAAACCCCATCTCGTTGTTCGTCGCGTAGATAATGTCGCAGGCGTAAACGGGCTTGCGATCCCGGGGGTCCATCGAGGACTGAATGGCCCCAACGCTCAACCCCAAGTAGTTGTAGATGGGACTCATCCACTGAGCATCCCGCTTGGCCAGGTAGTCGTTGACGGTGACCAAATAGACCGGCCGCCCCGACAGTGAGTTGAGCGCCAAAGCGAGTGTTGCAACCAACGTCTTGCCCTCACCGGTCATCATCTCAGCGATGCGGCCTTGGTGCAGAACGTAGCCCCCCACGAGCTGCACGTCGTAGTGCCGCAACCCCAGGGTGCGGATGGAAGCCTCTCGAACCATCGCAAAGACCTGCGGCAGGGCCTCGTCAAGCGTGGTTTCTTCGGCGAGCACAGCCTGCTTGAGCCGCGCCATTTCAGCCTGAATGGCATCCTGGTCCATGTCCTGGGCCCACGACTCGAGCTCGTTGATCTGCGCGATGATCGGCTGCATCGAACGCACCATGCGCTCGTTCTCAGATCCAAACATGGACTTGAGACGGCGGCCGATCTTCTCCCCGGCGAGAGAAATCTTGTCTGTGAAGTCGTCCCAGCTCATGGGCAATGGAAGTGAATTGGCGGCCCAGGGGGGGGCTCGCAAGGGTGCTTGGGGGGCGGGCGGGACGGATTCGGGGGGGTATTAGACGGGGTGGAGGGGAGGGGGACAAGCCCCGCACCCAATGGGTGATACCGGGGGGACTGGGGATCGTCAGCCCGGGTGGGAGGGGGTGGTGGTTGGTGTTCTCGGTGCGTGCATGACAGGCGGGGACGCTGGCAAGGTCTGCGGACTCGGCTTGGGGTTGTCGTCCGGGGTCGCCAGGCCGCCTGGGTCCTTGGATCGAGAGGTGAGGAGCCGGACTGCGGGCGCCCATTTCCCCTTGGCCAATTCCAACTGCTGAGCCCCCAATCACCCCCTGCCCACAGCAGCGCGCCGAGCCCCCCAGCCCAAAGTCTCAGACTCCAATCAGTCCCTGAATCATCTGAAACAGCACACCGCGGGTATAAGGCTTGCGCAGCAGTCCATTCGCTCGAGTCATCGTCTCAAGATCAATGTTGCTCGCCGTTGCCAGCAGGATCTGCATGTCGGCGAACTCGGGGTCGGCGCGCAGGCGGCACATGACCTCTTCGCCATCCAATTCGGGCATCGAATAGTCCAGCAAGAGTAAATCCGGGACTGCGCTGTGCTTGATGCGGTCAACAACCTCCTGACCGTCGAAGGCCGTTTCGACCTCGAATCCCCGCGCGCGTAGCAAGGCCGCTAGGCCGAGGGCCACATCGCGTTCGTCGTCGACGATCATGATGCGGCCCGACAAAGAGGGTTCGGCAACCCCAGAGGCGATCTCTTCCGCCTGTCTCTTCAGATCGCGGTGAGTTGGCAATCCCGCATCAGCCCAGGCGCTCTCGATGGCATCCTTGAGGCGGCGATTCTCGCGACGCACGAAACGCCAGGCTTCATAATCGGGCATCTCAGGCGAGACCTTCAAGGCGTCATGGGTGTCGACCGAGAAGAAGTACTCGTCGTCCACGATGTACTCCTGAACGACGAGCTTCATGAACGGGTAACCGTGGTTCCCCAAACGGATCACATGGCGCGGGAGTACACCCTCGCTGCGACCCTCCGGTGCGTCGAAGAGCGCGAGCGGGCGATCGATCCCGGCGTGCTGCTTGATCTCGTCCGCCGATCGAGCCGGGGTCCTTCCGCAGCCAGCTGGGTAGGCGTGCTCGAAGTAAATATCGATGGCTCGGCCCATCATCTCCGCTGTGATTTCAGCGAGGCGCATGACCGCTGGGCCTCCAAGTCATCGATCGACCTCCATGCAGCCCACCACATCCTGGATGTCCCCCACTCCCGCTTCGTCCAGCAAGGCCTCCACCTCCTGGGGTAGTCGGCCGAGCATTCCCGGGTCCGAGAAACTCGCGGTACCCACTTGGACCGCCCGACACCCCACAGCCAAGAAACTCAAGACGTCGTCTGCATCAGCGATGCCACCGCAGCCAACGACCGGAATGTCAACGGCCTGCGCGCACTGCCAAGCACAACGCAAAGCAACGGGGCCCATACCCAGCCCCGAGTAGCCGCCCACAGTGGTCGAGAGCGCGGGTCGCCTTGTGCGCCAATCGACGCCCATGCCCAAGAGCGTATTGACAGCCGTGATCGCGTTGGCGCCACCGGCCTCTGCTCCAAGCGCGATCTCCTCGATACGAGTCACGTTAGGTGAGAGTTTTGCCCACAGGGGTTTGTCAGTCTCCTGAGCAACCGCCTTCAAGACCTGCTCGGCTTTCTTGGGATCCGTGCTGAACGGGAGGCGCCCGCCATCTACGTTGGGGCAGGAAAGGTTGATCTCCAACGCGGAGATGACATCGAAGCCCGCCAGGGCGCGCGCCGCCGCGGCGTAGTCCTCAACGCTCTCTCCCCCGATGTTCGTGACGATGACCGTGCCCGCGCCCTGCACTCGGGGCAGCACGGTTTCGATGTAGGAATCGATGCCGCGGTTCTCCAGCCCGATGGAGTTCAGAAAACCCGCTTTGGTTTCGGCGATGCGCGGGGCCGGATTGCCGGGCCGTGGCGAACAAGTGACGGTCTTGCTCACTAGGCCGCCGAGTCCCTCGAGCGGGACCATGTGCTCCATCTCAACGCCGTGCCCGAAGGTCCCCGAGGCGGAGAGAATTGGATTCCGCAAGCGGATCCCGGCGAGGTCGACCTCCATGCTGGCCATGGCTGAAATCTAGCCACCCAGGCAGGGTGGGGCAATGTGGGTCTGAAACTAGGCCTTGGCTTCCTGCTCGTCGGGCTCCTCGGCAGCAGTCGAATCCCGCCCCTCGGGCTGCGCCCCCCCACCCAGGATACCGGAGAGCAGCAGCAACACCGCACCCACCGAAATACAGGCATCGGCCACGTTGAAGGTGGGAAAATGCCAGCGTATTCCCGAGAAGTACACATCGATGAAGTCGCGTACTGGCCCAAAGGTGCGGCCCAGCTCGTGATCCACTGGCCGGTGGAAGAGATTGTCGTAGAGGTTGCCGGTGGCGCCCGCCAGGATCAGAACCAGGGCCACGAGATAGAGCTTGCGTCCCTGCGGTACCCGCGCCACGAGCACGGCCAAGACCACGATGGCGATGCCCCGCAAGCCGACGAGAGCCGTCGAGATGCCCTTCAATTGTCCGAAAGCGGCGCCGTAATTCAGGTTGCGCATCAAGCCCAACCAACCCCCCAAAATCGGGTAGCGGTCGTGCCCGGTCCCATCGCGCACGAGGTCGGCGTGTTCCAGAAACTCAAAGGCCGCTGCCTTGCTCCATAGATCCAGGGCCACGAGCAGCACGATCGCCACCAGACACTGGATGTGACGGCTACGCGGAGCTGGTAGCGCAGCAGCGTCGGGAAGCGGGGACTCGTTTGTAGAAGAGGACATGGGTGAACGCACGCAGGCGGCGGAGTATAGGCACAGGCTTGTGGGCGGTCGAGCCCGGCCTTGCATCCGCTCCAAGCGGGAAGCAACCTGCAAGAGTGACCACGGCCCATGAACACCCCATCCCGGCGGCCATGGGCGCCGACATCGCGGACTATCTGGACGCCGCGCGGGCCGAGGCAGGGTTGGCGCGCAATTCCTTGCGCAGCTACCGAGCCGACCTGGAGCGCTTTGCCCGCTGGTCTGGCCGCCGCGGTGTCACGCTGTGGTCGGACCTCGACACGTCCACGGTCATTGACTACCTGGCCAGTCGGCGGGCAGAAGGAGCGGCGGAGGCCTCGGTGGCCCGCGGCTTGGTCTCGGTGCGCATGCTGCTGCGCTTCCTCGTGCTCGAAGGCTCCCTAACTGAGGACCCCACGTGCCGAGTCCCTGCCCCAGTACTCAGGGAGCTACTGCCGCACACCCTCTCACCCGATGAGGTGGAGGCCCTTTTGAACGCCCCGCGCGGCAACGGTTGGATGGCACAGCGTGATCGGGCATTACTCGAACTGCTCTACGCCTGCGGCGCACGCATCGGTGAAGTCGTGCGTCTGCGCACGGATGATCTGGAACCCCAATTGCGGGTACTGCGCCTGCACGGCAAGGGGGACAAGATGCGCGTCGTGCCAGTGGGGAATCAGGCTCGGGTAGCGGTGGAGGAGTGGCTTCAACTTGGCCGGCCGCAGGTGGCTCGCCACGAGCGTCAGGCGGAACTCCTGCTGACACGCAACGGCCGGCCTTTGGATCGCACCAACGCCTGGCGACGGGTGAAAGCCGCAGCCAGCGCAGCACGACTGCCCAACTCCATCACACCCCACAGCTTGCGTCACTCCTTTGCCAGCCACCTGATTCAAGGAGGCGCCGACTTGCGCTCGGTCCAAGAAATGCTGGGGCACGCCTCGATTCGAACGACGGAAGTCTACACGCAGCTGGATGAAGGACACGTGCGCGCCATCCACCGCCTGCACCACCCGCGTGGGTAGATCGGCCTAGTCCGCAATCGACTCAATCGTGAGATTGCGCCAAAGCGTGGTCGAGCCCTTGAAGGTCCCGACCGCCCAGGGCCCGCTCATGTCACGACCCAACACGCTGAAGGGTGAAAGTTCCTCGTTGCCGATCTTCACATGCGCATCCTCCTCGAGGACCCGCAACTCGAAGGAAGTCCACTCCACCAATTTGAACGGTGTGCTCCAGCCCTTGGACTGCAGCATGTCGAACTTGCGCTCGCCTGTGGAAGAGTCCCAACTCGAATCCCAGACCGAAATTCCCGTCTGCGTGTGAATCGAAACCTGCAAGAACTCCTCACCCAGACGCCCGAACAACAAGTTCGACTGGCCCCAGCGAGTGCGCGGATCCAAGAAGGTGCGGAACTCCCCGTGAATGCGGTAGGGAGCTTTCGGGACATTCTCGCCACGCCAGGCAATCGCGTTGTCCTTGACTGACGCTTGCGCCCAACCATCTGAGTGCAATTGCAGGGCGGGGTTCGCGTCGTCCCAGCTGGGTCGCCTGGCTTGCAACCAGAGATGGAATTGCGCTTCGAGCCCCGGGACTCCCCCTTCTCCGAGCCACGAATCCAGCTCAGACAGCAGTAGCTCACCGCGCAGCCCGCGCAGCAAGCGCGCCCTCAGATCCGACCAGGACCCCTGCTCCCCTTGCCGATCGGAGAGATGCTCCATCAGGAACTCGAACAGCACCGCCCGCAGGCTCTCCACTTCGGGCCCGCCGAGATCCCCCACCTTGTCTGCCAGCACGTCTTCCAAGATGGGCAGGGTCCCAGCGCTGATCATGCGGCGCACTTCAAGCACGCGTGTTCCCAGCCAGATGCTGCGATCTCCCAGTCCATCCTTGCCCCGACGCGCCAGCGCGCGCGTGGCCAGGTACTGGGCGGAACCATCGGCAAACCAGCGGGGTGCGCCATCGTCTCCCCCGGCGAGCTCTTGACGGCTCAGCTGGGCAACACCCACGCATGCGCGTCGCAGGCAATCAGCAGGCACGCCCAACTCAACCAGGGCGCGATCTCCTGGGTAGGGTCGCATGCGCACGTACGCGCTGCGCGAGGGCCAGTGGAAGAAGTCGACGGTACCTTCGGCGGATCCGGGAGACACGCTCTCGACTCCAGCCACGTAGCCAGTCGTCCCCTTACGCGTCGTGTACACGAATAGCTGGAGGGGCTCCAACTCTCCTGGCCTCGGCACACCCAACAGCTGCGGTCCTGCCAATCTCACACCTTGGGCGGATTCGAACAGCGCCTCGGGCAGGGCTTGACCCGTGCGCTCGGAATAGAACCAACACAGCACCTGCAGGTGCTCGTCCCCTGCCACCATGTACTCGGGCTGATCCTGGGCCAATGCCGCGGGCACCAGGGTCAGGGCGGTCAACAGCAGGGGGGCGATCGGTTTCAACATGGGATCTGAAGAAGCCTACGGGGCTGATGACGAGAGTCGAAAGGCCAGCCCTTTTTTTCGGGAGGCACGCGTCTCACTTGGCGAGACCCTCCCGAATGCGGCGCGCGAGGGCGCGGTCGATACCCGGAATCCCGGTCAGTTCTTCCACGCTCGCCTCTTGCACTCCGGCCACACTTCCGAAGCGACGCAGGAGAGCCTTGCGACGGGCGGGGCCCACGCCCCGAATGCCATCCAGGCGACTGGTTACCCGGCCGCGCTCCTTGCGGTGGTAAGTGATGGCGAAACGGTGCGCCTCGTCGCGAATGCGCTCCAGCAACAAGCGCGAAGCCGAGTGCTTGGGGAGTTCGATCGGGTCGACGGCAGCGGGCAACCAAAGCCGCTCCTGAGTCGCCGGCTGCCGCACGCCTGCGACGGTTCGGGCACGTCGTGCCTTCGCCAGGCCCACCATCGCCACGCCCCATGCGCCCGCCTCGGCGCGGGCTTCGAGGCCCTTGGCCAGCTGAGCCTGGCCTCCGTCGACGACGATTAGATGGGGCAGATCCCCATCGCGCACACCGCGTTTCAAGCTGCGCAAGACCACCTCACGCATGGCCGCAAAATCGTCCTGGCCCTGGACGTCACGAATGCGAAAACGCCGATAGCCAGCACGATCCGCATGCCCGCGCCGATTGCGCACGCGGCTGGCGACCACGTGCGAGCCCTGGATGTTAGAGATGTCGAAACAATCGATGACTTCAACACCGGGCGGCAGGTCGAGCAACGCGATGAGTTCATCCAAAGCCGCTTGCTCACGGACATCCATAGCGCTGAGCCTCTCCAGCTGGCGACGCGCGTTTTCTCCGGCGATGTCCAAGGTGCGTAGGCGGTCCCCTCCGCCAGGCATGACGAGTTTGAGTTGCTCCCCCAACTCAGCTTCCAACAACTCGCGTTCCGCGGGCGCACAGGGCAGCACGATTTCTGCGGGGGGTTGCCTTCTTCCGGCGGCGTAGAGGGCAGTCAGCACCACGTGCATCAGCTCCTCGTCCGGCAGGCTGGATCGGAAACGGTGGCTGCGGCTTTCACTTAGGCGTCCCTCGCGAAAGGCCAGCCGGTGAATGAGCGCATCCTCACCCCGACGCGCCAAACCGAGCACATCCCGCTCCACGCGGTCTCGAGGTCGTACGCCCTGACCCTCTACGGTGCGCCGTAGGGCCTGTAGCCGGTCCCGCCACTGGGCCGCCTTTTCGTACTCGCGCGCGCTGGATGCGCGCCGCATGCGCCCATCCAGATCGTCCTCCAATTCCTGCACATCGCCGCTCAACACGTTGACCGCGCGTTCCACCAACGCGGCGTACTGCTGCTCGTCCACCTTGTCCACGCAAGGTGCGCAACACAGCCCCATCTGGTGCTGCAGACACGGCCGCGAACGATGGTTCATGACCGAGTCGGGGCAATCGCGAAGCGGGACCACGCGTTGCAGATCGGCCAAGGTGCGCCGAACTGCCGAGGCCGAGGCAAATGGACCAAAGAAACGGCTGCGCCCTCCGGTTTTGCCCTCCTTGGGACTGTGGGCGCGTACCAGCTTGAGCCGGGGGAATCGTTCAGCGTGATCCAGGCGTACCATCAGGAAGGATTTGTCGTCCTTGAGGTGCACGTTGTGACGGGGCTTGTAGTCCTTGATCAACGTGTCTTCGAGCAATAGCGCCTCTTGATCTGTGCGCGTCACGATGGTCTCGACGGAGTGCGCATCCTTTTCGAGGAACAAGATGTTCAGTCGGCCGTCTCCACCGGGCTTGCGGTATTGGGTCAAGCGCGCTCGTAGATCGCGGGCCTTGCCCACGTACAACACCTTGCCCTTCGCATCCCGGAAGAGATAAACCCCCGGGCAACGCGGCACGCCGTCCAAGGACCACGCCGGGCCGCTCACGGAACCATACTCATCGTTTGAGTTCCATGTCTTCCAAGCGTGTCAGTCGATCCCGCAATCCGGCAGCCTCCTCAAAGCGCAACTCCTGAGCCGCCAGGAGCATGTCGGCACGCAAGTGTTCGATCTCTCCACGCAGGCGCTCTAAGCTCCAGCCTTCGGCCTCATCCGGTTCGACCCCCGGTTCTGCCACTTGCGGAACATCGGGGTAGTCCATTTCGTACAAGGATTCGATGCTCTCGCGAATGGGCTTGATGATTGTCGTGGGCACCAATCCGTGCTCTGAGTTGTAGGCCTCCTGAATGATGCGCCGTCGGGCGACCTCGTCCAGGCAGGCCTGCATCGAATCCGTGACGCGGTCCCCGTAGAACAGGACTCGCCCCTCCACGTTGCGGGCCGCTCGTCCGCAGGTCTGGATCAGGCTGGTGCTCGCACGCAGGAAGCCCTCTTTGTCAGCGTCGAGCACCGCGACCAAGGCCACCTCCGGTAGGTCCAAGCCCTCGCGCAGCAAGTTGATGCCCACGAGCACGTCAAATTCACCCGCCCGCAGGTCGCGCAAGATGGATGAACGCTCGATGGCGTCGATTTCCGAATGCAGGTACCGCACGCGGATGCCAAGTTCAGAGTAATAGGTCGTCAGCTCCTCCGCGGAGCGCTTGGTCAGGGTGGTCACCAAGACACGCCAGCCCGCGGCAATCACCTTGCGCAGTTCGGCCAGCAGATCATCCACCTGGGTGGCGGCCGGGCGCACTTCGATCAGCGGGTCGAGCAGGCCTGTCGGCCGCACGACTTGCTCAACCACATGTCCCTCAGAGTGCTCAAGCTCGTAACGCGAAGGGGTCGCCGATACGTGCACGACCTGACGGAGAAGGTGTTCGAACTCCTCAAAGCGCAAGGGGCGGTTGTCCAGGGCGCTAGGCAACCTGAAGCCATGTTCGACCAGGGTCTCTTTGCGCGAGCGGTCGCCCTTGAACATCGCTCCCACCTGGGGCACAGCCACGTGGCTCTCGTCGATGAACATCAGCCAATCATCCGGGAAGTAGTGCAAGAGCGTGAAGGGAGATTGCCCGGCCGACCGCCCATCCATGAAGCGCGAGTAGTTCTCGATGCCATTGCACACACCTGTGGTCTGCAACATCTCGAGGTCGTGGCGTGTGCGTTGCTCCAAACGTTGCGACTCGAGCACCTTGCCCTGTGCGCGTAAGGACTCCAAGCGTTGCTCGAGTTCCTCCTCAATCTGGGGCAGGGCGCGCTCGATGCGTTCTTGTGGGGTGACGTAGTGATTAGCCGGGTAGAGCACGATCTGTTCGCATTCTTCCAGGACCTCCCCCAACAAGGGGTTGACGACGGTGATGGCTTCTACTTCATCCCCGAAGAACTCAATGCGCAGGACACGCTCCTCTTCATAAGCAGGGAACACCTCAACCACATCGCCCCGCGCGCGGAAGGTCCCGCGCCTGAACTCCAAGTGATTGCGCGCGTACTGCATCTGAGTCAGGCTGCGCAGAAGATCGTCGCGATCCAGTTCCTCGCCGCGTGTGACCTTCACCGCCATCTCGCTGTAGTTGGAGGGCGAACCTAACCCGTAGATGCAAGAGACCGAGGCGACGATGATGACATCACGTCGGTCGAGCAGTGAACGCGTTGCGCTGTTGCGCAAGCGCTCGATGTTCTCGTTGCGGTTGGCGTCCTTCTCGATGAACGTGTCCGTAGAAGGGACGTAGGCTTCGGGCTGGAAGTAGTCGTAGTAGGACACGAAGTACTCCACGGCGTTGTGCGGGAAGAGCTCCTTGAACTCAGAAAACAACTGGGCCGCCAGGGTCTTGTTTGGCGAGAGCACAAGCGTGGGCTGGTTGAGGCGCTCAATGACCGAGGCCACAGTGAAGGTCTTGCCTGAACCGGTAATGCCCAGCAGGGTCTGCTGGGTTGCGTCCGCACGTAGTCCCCGGACCAATTCGTCGATCGCCTGGGGCTGGTGGCCCGTCGGTTGGAAGGGACAAACAAGTTCGAAAGGCCGCTGGTCCATGGACCTCTACTTGTACTCCATCCCGCCCGGGCCGGGGATCGGGCAAGCCCTCTAGCGGCCTTCATCTTGCGCCGTCTGGCCACCCCCGGTACCTTGTCCCGCCGGTCCTTGCCACGGGTCCAAAGTCGGTAGCCAGCCCCCTCCGGACGGGTACCCCCCCCGAGGAACCACCCCCCATGATCATCGAATGCACTTCGTGCGGCGCACGCGCCAAGCTCCCCGACAGCAAGGAAGGCGCCAAGGTGCGCTGCGGCGAATGCGGCCGCGTCTACGTGGCCCACCCGCCCGGTGCTCGCCGCGGCTCGCGCGCCCGCAAGGAAGACCCCACGAAGTACTTCATTATAGGTGGTGCCGTCCTGGTGTTTGGGCTGGTCATGCTGATTACCAACCGGGCCAAAGACGACCCGCCGGTGGTCGCCGCCCCCGAACCCGAGCCCGAGTTGGACACGGCCCCTGCGCGGGGTTGGGACTCCCCGCACGTGGTGTTCGCACGGCAGTTGCACGACCTGGCCTTCTCGCGCAACACGTCCAAGCTGTTCGTGTTGCTCGACTTTCCCCGAATCCATGCGCACACCCAGGCCGCATTGGCGGAGCCCGCCGCAGAAGGCGCAGCCGACCTCGCAGCCGACCTCGCAGGCCTGAGCTGGGAATCGCTAGACGGTGCGAGTCAGTCAGCGTTTAAGAACGAGGTTGTCGATGCGTTCGTCTCCGATGAAGGCGAGATGGCCGTCTCCAAGTGGAAGCCCTATGACGGCGACGTCGAGGCAGAAAGCGAGGACATGGCCATCGTGCGTGTCCACATGCAGTCGCGCAGCGGAGATCCCGAAGTCTTCGACCGCTGGATGGAGTGGGAGTTGGTACGGGGCAAGGACCTACGCTGGAGGGCCTGGCGCTGGGAACGCTGGATTTCTCCTGAAGAGCAGAAGCGCGAACGGGTGGCACGGGCCAAGAAAACTGTTCGCAAGACCCTTTCCGATGGCTCCGAAGTGATTGAGGCCGAGGTGCGGGTGGACATCGAGTACCACGAGGAAACCACACCAGAGCAAATTGCCCAGACCGAGAGCCTGATCGACCAACTGATCGACCTCGATGCCGGCCCCAAAGAACTCACAGCCGCCAACAAGGGCTTGGAAGAACTCGGAAAACACGCCGTGCCTGGCCTGCTCAAGCGCATGGGGGGGATTCCACTGGACACCGAGGACAACGCGATCCGGTTGAACTTGATCCACCGCTCGCTGACCGAAATCACGGGTTACCAGACGACGTTCACCGTGCACGTGGCCATGGGGGGCACCGAGGAGCGCATGGACTCCGGCATCAAGCAGTGGTTCGGTTGGTATGAACGCAAGTGGAAGCGTTTCTGGCGCGACGCAGATAAGATCGAAGAAGAAGAGGATCCCCTCTGGGACAACCCCAATTACAAGCCACGCAATGAGAACGAGAGACGTCGCATGGAAGAGCAGCGACGCAAGAACGACGGCGGACGGTAAGTTCAGAGCGAGTCAACCCTCGATTCCCAGCCCCTCGCGTCCCAGCGACGCCTGACCCCTAACGAGATCCCCGGATGCAGTACCGAGTTGGCACCTGCGCGAGTTGTAACGCCACCTTCAAGGTTCCCGCGACCTTCCCCGCCGACAAAGCCAAGTGCAAATCCTGCGCCGATGGCGTGGTGGAGATCGGTCCGCCGGTGGACGAGCCTGAGCCCAAGAAGGAGTCCTTCGAGGAGTACGTCCCCTCGGGCAAATCTGGGAAATCGGGTCCCAGCATGATGGAGAAACTGCGTGCCCAGCGTGCGGAGGATGCCGCTGCGGCAGCCCCTCCGGTGCCCTCCCGCAAGCCAGCCGAGGCGAAGTCCGAGAAGGCCAAAGAAGACAAGCCCAAGCGAGCTGGTTCGGGCAAGAAGGGCGTACGTACCCGTCGTGGGTCGGGCAAGCCGGCACGCTCCGGCGGCCGGCGCTCGGGAGCGGTTGCCGATGATGGAGAGGACCATGGCGGCGGCACCTCGGGTCGCTGGCAGCCCCGCAAGAAGAAGAGCCCCCTGCCGATGTTGGGATCCTTCGCCGGCGCCTTGATTGCGGTGTTCTTGGTATGGAAATTTGTGATTGCCCCCAACGCGACCGAAGAAACTCCGGTGGACAACACCGTCGCCGAGGCCGGCGAGAACTCGGACAGCACGACAGATTCCACGCAGACGTCTGACGACCCCGATGAGGGCGCGGCGGATGAGACCGCCGAGGACCTCCCCGTGGAAACCGGACCCGACGAGACGGCTGCCGACACCACCACGACGGACGATACGCCGGAGGAAACGGCGAAGCCCGAGCGCAAGTACGACCCATCCAGCGTCGACCTGTCAGACCTGGAGGTCTTTGGCCCCCAGGAAGGCACGACTCCCGAGGAGTGGAGCGATATTCAACAGTTGACAGCCACGGCCATCGATCCGGATGCGGGCGCCGCAGGCTCCCGAGCCGTCAAGAAGATAATCGAGACCTACGGGCCCAAGGCCTTCGGATCGATCGTCAATCGCATGGCCACCCTCGACTACTCCACCGAACAGGGATTCCGTGACGGCGACGTGCTGCAGCGGGCGCTGATGGACATCTCGAACGGCAAGAATGCCGGTTGGGCCTACAGCACCTCCGACAAGGACCACGTCTTTAACAAGAAGGTCGTCGTTCTGTTGCACAAGGTTTGGTCCCGTGCGCGCACGGACGAGGCCTACTGGCTGAACTACTCCAAGCAGGACAAGGCTGCCGAGGACAAGGAAGACGCGGCCGAGATGAGCGACGACGACCTCGACGCCCTGGACGACATCGACTTCTAGTCCGTGTCCCGGGGCCGCTCGGGACGAGACATGGGCTGACCCTCAATGCCCGCCACGCCCCCCGCTCGGGGATCGCTCACGGCGTAGACCCTGCCACCGGGCACGATGTGGATCGCTTGGATCGAGCCAAAGCCCCAGCTCGTGGCCCACTCCACTTGCTGGCCGTGGTCACGCACCAGACGCTCGACCAAGTCGGTGTCCCACTCCGGTTCGAGCCGGGTTGCCGGAGGCACCCACTGCTGGTGAATGCGCGGGGCGCGCACGGCCGACTCCAGGTCTTGTCCATAGCCCAGCACGCGCAAGATGACCTGGGCCACCGAGGTGATAATGCGCGGTCCACCCGGGGCCCCAAGCACTAACGTCACCTGCCCTGCGCTGTCGCGCACAACGGTGGGACTCATTGAAGAGAGCGGGCGCTTGCCCGGCAGCAGTTGGTTGGCCTGGCCACCGACGAGCCCAAACATGTTCGGAGTTCCCGGCTTGATGGAAAAGTCATCCAGCTCGTTGTTCAACAGAAAACCCGCACCCGGGACGAGGATTCCGCTGCCGTAGGAGGCGTTCAAGGTCGTCGTCAGGCTGACCGCGTTGCCTCCGCGGTCGACCACAGACAAGTGGGTGGTTTCCGAACTCTCCTCGGGTGCGAGTGTCAGAGGCAATACGTCCGCGCGGGCCATCTCGCCGATCCCAACGCGACGCTCTGCGATCCATGCAGGTGAGAGCAACTCGGCCACCGGCACGGCGTAGAAGTCCGGGTCGCCCAGGTGTTGGGCGCGGTCCGCAAACGCGCAACGCATGGCCTCAATCCACCAGTGCAAGCCCCTGGGAGTCAGCCCGACGTCCCCCTGCTGCGTGGCATCGCGCTCGGAGTCCAACGCGAAGCCCTCCAAGATCCCGAGCACCTGCAAGACAACCAGCCCGCCCGAACTCGGAGGGCCCATGCCGATAACCTGATGCCCACGGAACCAACCAGCTAGGGGTTCGCGATGCTTGACCTCGTAACCCTTTAGATCGGCGGCGGTCATTCCCTGACTTTGGGTGACTCCATTCATGCGTCGGTCTGCGGCCTCCAGCGCCTGCAAGATCGCCGCGCCCACGGGGCCCTCGTAGAAGGCCTGCGGGCCTGAGCGGGCCAACTCCTCCAAAGTGAGCTTGAGTTCTGGCTGCCTCAGCCGCATCCCGATTTCCAAGGGCTGGCCACCGGGGAAGAATAGGCGCCGAGCTGCTGGGTCGCGCGTCAATCGTGATTGGCGCTCCCATTGACTGCGCAGGGATCGGGCCAGCCAGGCGTCCACCAGGAACCCCTCGTCGGCCAGGCGGATGGCCGGGGCCAACAATTCCTTGAACGTGAAGCGCCCCGAGCCGTGCTGGCTGAACAGCTCGTAGAGTCCGGCGGGCGAACCCGGGATTCCGACAGCCAGCGGGGTCCCCAGGGAGCGCTCCGACACGACCTCACCCGCTTCGTCCAGATACAAACGCGCTTCGTAACCGGCGGGAGCCTGCTCGCGGAAATCGAGGGAGGTGGGGTCCCCTTCGGCGGGAACCCAGAGGGCGAATCCCCCGCCGCCTAGGTTGCCAGCCCTGGGCAAGACCACGGCCAGGGTCAGCGCGGTGGCCACCGCTGCGTCCGCTGCGTTGCCGCCGCGTTCCAGGAAGTGCAAGCCAACGGCGGTGGCCAGGGGGTGCTCGCTTACCACGGCCCCGCGCTGCGGAACGCGACTGCCCGTCAATCGATCCAAGGGGTCCGGAGCCTGACAAGCGCACACCCACAGCAAGCTGGCGCACCACGGGCGCCAGTCGCCACGCCGGAGGAAGTGTTTGATCGAGAATCCCGAAGCGCCCGCAGCGACCTCAGACACTCCGCTTCTCACCATCCGCAGTCATTTCCTCCACCTTCACGCCCTTCTCTACCAAGTAGGCCACTGCGGACTCGATCTGTTGGGGATCCCCTTCAATCTCGACCGCCACGAGGGCCACGGCGTCGTCGATCGAAGCTGCACGAATGTTGGGCACGACCCCAAACTTTTCACCCAAGGTATGGCTGATGATGGGCTCGGAGATGTGCTCTTGGGGGAACGTGCAGAAGAACTTGCGGGGGCTCATATTGAAGTGAGAGAAGTCGGATACTCGGTTGCGACCCTAGGGGGCGGATCGCGCCTCCCATTGTATGCCCATCCAACTCACAAGGCACCCAAGCAGCAGGGTAAGTGGCCCTGCCAGAGCCCCCCTCCAAGGCAGGCGTAGGAGCGGATCGATGGAGTCCGCGCCCGCAGGCGTGTAAACGGCAGGATGGCGCATCCAGTCGACGCCCGCGCATTCCAATACGAGAGAAGCGGGAGAGAGATCCAGAAAGTGAGCCGCCCATGCAGGAGACCAGGGTGCAGGTCCCGTGAGCCCACCCATGGATGGCAGCGCAGTCAAGAATAGCCCCACGAGGAGCAGGCTTGAGGCCCAAGTCAGACCGCGTCCCGGCCAGGCTCGTCCAATCCCCCAGCCGACGCCAAAGAGACCGGCCAGGACCAATCCACCGTACGCCAGCTCAAGTCCGCCAGCCAACGGAGGAAGGAGGCAGGCCAGCCAACCCAATGGAACGAACCATCCTGTGAGCCCCTGGTCTGCGGCCAGCGCACCCGCTGGAGCGGCCCAGAGGGAGAGCCAAATCAGCGCCGTGACACCGACTCGCTTGGAGTCCATGCCCAGCGGGACAACCGCCAGTCCCAGGGCGAACAGACCAAGCAGATAGAAAATACGGCGCGGCGCCATGGTCGCATTCTCCACTCTGAGCCATGGGAAACCAGGGAGTTCCTGGACAGACACCCTGTCGGCCCGGCCAAATGGCATCCCATGCGACGCCTGTGCACCCTGCTGCTGTGGACGGCCTGTGCGGCCCCGTCCGGACTCGACGTCAATGCGGCCCCAGCCTTCAAGGAGCCGCTGCACCGCTTCTTCTGGGGAGTACCGCGCGACATCGGAGCGGGCGCAAGGATTCTGCGGGGCGACCTCGATCTGGAGCGGCAGTGCCTGAAGCTGGAGGCCGGGGGCGAGTACACCTCCGCCGCGCTGGACCCGAGCGGCGCCTTTGACGAGTTGCTCATGTCCTGGAACGTCGAGGTTCCAAAAGGAGCAGGTGTGATCCTGCAAGTCGCCGTGCAAGGCGCGGGTCCCTGGTCGCCGTGGTTGCACCTGGCCGACTGGGGGCAGGTCGAGCGCACCGACCTTCGTCGACAGTTCGAACACGGGGAGGTCCACGTAGACATTCTGAAGCTAGAGCAGCCCATGGCACGCGCCCGCTACCGCATTCTCGCGGTGGGCGCCCAGCCAGAGGAGCCCGTGCGGGTTTGGCGCACGACCCTGGTCTTCAGTTCTCGGTCGGAGATTCGGCAACGCTTCGCCTCCAGAAAGCTCGCCGCAACCCAGGGACTCTACTTGACCGTTCCGAGCCTCAGCCAACAGGACGCGGCGCCAGAATTGGCCCCGCGTATCTGTTCTCCGACCAGCGTGGCCATGGCCTTGGCCCATGCGGGTCAAGCGACTACTCCCACCGAGGTGGCACGGGTCGTCTACGACCGCGAGCATGACATCTACGGCAATTGGGTGCGCGCCGTGCAGGGCGCATTCGAATTCGGTGTGCCTGGACGCCTGGTGCGCCTGTCTTCATGGAGCGCAGTCGAGCACTTCATCCAGCAGGGTTTGCCCCTGATCGTGAGTATCAAGGTTCGACCCGGCGAATTGACCGGGGCTCCCTATGTCAGCACGGCAGGACACCTACTGGTCATCACCGGCTTGGATGGACGCGGCGGCGTCGAGGTCAATGACCCGGCGGCAGCGACGGAGTCAGGCGTTGCGCGCACCTACGCGCAACACGAACTGGAACAGGTCTGGATGGCCCGCGGCGGCGTGGCCTACATAATCGGTCGCTAGCTGCTGGGTTCCTCGCCAGGCTCCATGGCCAAGGCACCCAAGAAGGTCACCAACGCTCCCAGAGGGACGTACCAGGGCCAGGGCAGGCTCCCTCCCCCGGACAATTCCCCGTAGCGACACAGCCACTCGACGAACCCGAGCCCCAGCAGCAGTACCAGTGTTCCGCGCAAGTCGCCGCCGTCCTTGCTCAATTTCAGGACCCAAGCCAACCCGATCAAGGCCGAGCCGGTGTGCACGCTAGCCAGCGCCCAGGGTTCGTGCCAGACCAAGGCAAAGACGGCCAGGACGGAGAGCGGAGCTGACCAGAGAAGGCCGCGACCGCGGGGGCGCAGGGGCAAGAAGGCCAGGAAGAAGGCACCCAACAAGGCACCACCTGTGTACCCAGCCATGGCCAACGCCAGGTCGAGGATCGAGTCGTAACGCTCCGCCACCTTGTCCACGGCCACGGCCGCGGCACAAAGCACGAATCCCCAGACGAGCACGAGCCCACGCGAAACACGCAGGGTGCGCGCCTCTTCACTTGACTCGTCTTGAAGGCTACCGGCGGCGGCCAATTGTCTTCTACGCCGCGGCAGGTACAGGGTGGCCAGGGTGGTTTGGGAGAGGGCAGCTAGGATTGAGTCCAAGCTCGAAATGGCTGCGGCGAGAGCGCCGACAATCACCAGTCCCTTCAACCCGGGCCTCACGACCTGCATGACAAAAATCGGAAGCACTCGATCCGGCCGCTCCGCTACAAGCGCTGCATTGCCATCGGAGAGAGGGAACTGCTTGTAGTACGCCCACAGAGCTACCCCCACCAGAGCCACGGCGAGGATGATCCCCACAGCGGCGATCGATGCCACGATCGCTTTGCGCGCCTCCTTGGGGCCACGGCAACAGAACAGGCGCTGGGCCATGAGTTGGTCGCAGCCGTAGGGTCCGATCTGTCCCCAAGAGGCGACAAATAGGGCGATCCATAGGGTGAACGGGCGGGAAGGGTCCGTGCTCGTGTCAATCCAGTCGAACTTGCCCGCGCTCCAGCCATCCACCATGGCGGCTCCCAGACTGCCACCTACCTCGGCCAGGGACTGGTGGACAGTCCACAGAGTCACGACGATGCCCACGAAGAACAGGCCGAAGAGCACCACGTCGGTCCAGATCACGGTGGCGATGCCCCCCATCCACGTCCACGCGACGGCCACGATTCCGATCAGCGCCACGGCACAGATCAAGGATGATAGGCCCGTCCAAGTTGCGACGACTGCCAGCTGTTCGGCCAGCAAGACCTCCAACACCAGAGCCGTCAAGTACACACGCGCACTCTGTCCCAGAATACCCCCAAGCGTGAACAGGGCCGTCGTCATGCCGCGTGCTCGGTTGCCCAAGCGGCGCGCCACATAGTCGTAGGGGCTGTAGATCTCTCGTTCGTAGTAGGCGGGAACGAGCACGTAGCCGACGAACAGTCGCGCCAGCAGTGAACCGATCAGCACAATTTGCAAGTAGTGCAGGTTGCCACCTTCACGAAAGACAACCGACGGGAAGGAGATGTAGGTCACCGCGCTGATTTCGGTGGCCACGATCGACGCCGCCACGGCATACCAGGGCAGATTGCGCCCGCCCAAGAAGAAGTCGCGCACGTTCTTTTGCCGGCCTGCAAGGCGCTCCCCCAGCACCGTGGTCCCGATGAGGATGGCCGCCACAAGCGACCAGTCCAAGGCGGTGAAACCAGCTCCCATGCTCAGCCCTGGGCGGTGTCTGCTCGAGCGCAGGCCGCCATTCCCAAGGCCGGGGCAGCGCGCAGGTCCGATGCGCACAAGAATCCCTTCCGCAGGGCTCCGGCATCGAGGGCATGGATCGTCATGGCTGTATCCTGTCGCGCGCGCAGTCCAGTCTCCAGGGTCTCGTACAAGGGCTCGCGATACCACGGCGCGGCCACGTCGTTTGCCAACAGCTGCCCCGACCGTTGACCGACCACGACGCGTTCCAGAACTCGGCCATCCCAGAGCAGCAACTCATCCAAGCGCTTGAGCAGCCACTCTCCCAAGGCGCGCGCTCCCCGCGCCAGGATTTTCTGGGCCTGCGCGTCCCCTGCCTGAGCGGCAAGATGCACAGGCCCCGCGCCGCCCCGGCTCCACAGTTGCTGGAGTCCCCCCAGCGACACCTCATCCTCCCAAGACCGCCCAGCGGGCGAGATCGTCGACCAGGCGGCGGGCAAATGTCGGCGAAATTCGCCGACGTCCAGGTGCGTTCCTTGCCACTTGAGCCCCTCAGCAAGTCCGGTCCCCGCCCCCAGGTAGTAGGCGCTGCTCACATCAGAGAGCTGCCCACCCAACGCAACGTCTTCGCCCAGAGCAGCCGCCCAACCATCTCCCTGCAGGTCCGGGGGCACTGCAGCCAATTCCAACCCGCGCTCTTCGCAGCCAGCCTGTAGGTCTGCCAGCAGGCTAGGCGAGCGGGGTCCGTGACGGCGCACTGCGATTCCACGGCGGTCCCGCGTGCGCAGGCCAGGCATGCAGAGCCCCAACCGCATGGGCACGCTCGATCCACGACAGAGTGACTCGAGGGCGTTGAGCAGGGCGTCCACTTCTCCGCGCGCGGCTTCAAGCTCTCTTCCCTCCAGGTGCAGTTCCGTGGACCGAGTCAAGCGCGCGGATTGTTCCAGCTGGCGCTCGAGAGTCACAGGCTGGAAGCCATTCACCTGTGGCCACTGGGCCTCGACCTGCAAAGCGTCCCGACACACCAACCCCGCGGACTGTGCCTCGACAACATGGGCGCGAAAACCGCTCGCGCCGCCGTCCACTCCGATCAAGAGACTCGAGGTGGGCACGGACAATCCGGGGCCCCGCTCTAACGCACCCAGGCCCCGTCGGGCACTCGCGCTGGATCGAGTTCAGATGCTGCAGCTTCGTCAATCCAGATTTCCAGGTCCGGATGATCGCGGATGAGCGATGCGGGCACGGCCTCATCCACCGGCCCCATCAAGGTTGACTTGAGGGCTTGGGCCTTGCGCGCACCGAAGGCCAAGATGCGCAAACGCTTGGCCGCGCGAATGGTCGCGATACCCGCAGTGAAGGCCTGCCTGGGGACGTACTCCAGTCCACAGAACTGGGCAGCGGCCACCTGCCGCGTGTCCTCGGCCAGGTCCACGATCCGGGTGCGGCTCTCTCGAGAGCTGCCGGGTTCATTGAACGCAATGTGGGCGTTCTCTCCCAACCCCAGCAGTTGCACGTCCAAACCACCCGCCTCTTCAATCGCCGCCTCCCAGATATCCGCGTAACCATCGGGGTTGATGAGAGCACGCTTCGAACTGGGCACGTGGGCGTGCGCCTTGTCCAAGCCCACGGGAGCGAACAGGTGGACCTGCATGAACGCGTGGAACGAGGCGTCGTGATTGACGTCCAGACCGATGTACTCATCCAAATTGAAGGTGCGCACGCCTTCAAAGGAGAGGTCCTCTTCCCGAAACAACCGCACGCATTCAGCGAGCACGCCGATCATGGACCGGCCCGTCGCCAGCCCGAGCACTGCGGGCCGACCGATTTCCCGTCCGGTATCGATCAAGGTCCGGATCTGCCCCGCGACACGGCGCTCCGCTAGCGCGCGATCACGGACAATGCGCAGACAGTCGAAGGTGCCGGAAGAGGCCGACGTCGAAGCAGTGCAGTCACCCATGCTGCCATCCTACACGAAGCAAGAGAGACGAATCACTGCAGGGAGGCGAGCAACTTGCGCAGGATCTCGCCATCTGTCCAAGTCAGTTCGCTCTCCCCAGGCAACTCAGGCGCGCCTAGCCGCGACGCTTGGTCGGGCTGCCAGGCAGGGCTGACCACTCGCCGACCCGCCGATAAGTGCAGGTCCTGCGCCCCCGTAGCCTGCAAGATCGTGCCGCTGTTTTCGGGCCCAATGCCAGCGGCCGGGATCACGCGCAGTCGACCTGCAGCCTGCTGAACAAGTTGCCCCAACCGTTCTAGTCCGTGCACGGCTCGCTCCGCGCCACCCGAGGAAAGCACCCGCTCTACACCCAACTCGGCCAGCACTTCCAGTGCCTCGATCTGATCGCGCGTCTGGTCAAATGCACGGTGAAAGGTCACCTCCATGGGACGCGCCCGATCCATCAGTCGCGCCGTGCGTTCGCGGTCGATGCGCCCATCGCGTGTCAGGCAACCGAGAGCGACACCCTCGGCACCCTGCTCCCGCGCAAAGTCCACGTCCAATTCCAAGCTCTCGAACTCGCTTGTCCCGTAGTAGAAGTCCCCGCGCCGCGGACGCAGCAATAGGGTCAGGGGAAGGTCGACCGTTCGCCGCACCACCTTGCACAGTCCCGGTCCCGGTGTCACTCCGCCCAGCGCTAGTGCGGAGCAGAGTTCCAAACGCTGGACACCTGCTAGTGCCGCGATGGCCGCGCCCTTGGGTCCTTCGACACAAGCCTCGACCTCAATCCCATCCGGCTCGCTGGTTGAGTCCATGTCAACTACCGTAGCGGTCATGCTTGTACCGATCGATAGGCCTGTGAGAGCGGATCGGGCCACCTGGGGGCGATTGGGTAGTGTGTACTGCTCTTGGCTGAAGGGCTTCCCATTGCATGACTGCGGTCCAAGGGGGTACAAACCCGTGTGGTCGCCATGAGTACCCGTTGCCAAGAACAGTTCAAGAGCCTCTTCCGGGGGGAGTGGCGTGCCACCTTGCTCGGTCTGTTGGCCTCGCTGGGCTTCATCCTCATCCAAGTCAATGGGGCATTGCACCTGGCACTCGCGGATCACTGCCTAACCCACGAGCTCGGTGCTATCGCAGCAGAGCATGGGCACGAGCACGCGAACCATGGCCATGACGGGTCCGCTCACCACGCCGGTCGAACCCATGCGGAGCTGCGAACGACACACTCGAGTCCCCCGGAGCTCGGTGGGTCCCATTGCCCATTCTCCCTGACCGACCATCCTGAGCAAGTCGGTGCCAAGTCCCCTTCCACCTCGCCCGGGTCATTGTTGACCGGAGTGCGAACCGAAGGGTTCAGCTTGCGCCATCCACGCAGCGCGCCGGACACAGGTCCGCAGTGCAGCGAGCTCGCCCCTGCGTCGGCAGGGGTCCAAGATTCCGCGCCACCCCGCGCTCCGCCCTCCCTGGTCTAACCCGACCAGCAAGGATGTGCATTCTGCCGGGAGACCCCCGGCAGTAATCGCCCGAGGGGTCCAAGCCCCGGGCACTTCGCAGGACCAGTGACGCAGGAGGACCGACGTGTTGGGACGTCCGAGACAATCATGAGGAACGCACGCAACCCCCTCACGGGGAAGCAGCGAAGGCAGAGGGTCCACCGGCCCTCATCCATGGTCAGGCTTCGATCCGGGCTTGCGCCTGCGCGCCCCACCGCACTGGTCTTGGGAATCGGGCTTCTCGGTAGCTGCGTGAGCTACGAAGCGCGGCCCCTGGACAGCCGGGCCCACATGCAGGCTTGGCTTGGCCAAGATCTCAAGGCTGAGTCCCTCACGGCTCGACTCGAGCGCATGGAACTGGAGCTCGACTACGACGAGCATTCGTTCGACGCTCGAGACGGGTTGCGCCTGGAGGAAGGCCGCTGGGTGGCGCTGGCCTACAACCCCGAGCTGCGCTTGGCGCGCTTGCGATTGACACAGGCCACTGGTGTAGCCGCTGAAGCGGCTAGCTGGCCAGATCCGCAGTATTCCTTGAGCACCTTGAAGCTCAGAGAACAGACACCTGACCCCTGGGTTGTCACGCACGGGCTTGAATTTTCCTTGCCCCTCAGCGGCCGAGTTACCGCTCTTGTGAGTCTCAAGCAAGCCAATGCAGAAGTCGCACGATGCACGGTCCGCGAGGCCGAGTGGAAAGTCCTGCACGAACTCTCCCTAGCGTGGGTGGATTGGTCAGCCGTGCAGCTAGGTGTCGAACAGACGCGGGACCAATTGGAAAGGCTCGGCCCCATGGTCAGCTCCACCGTCCAGATGGCCCAAGCGGGTGAGTTGCTTCCAACCGAAGCCGGCTTGCTCGCCCTGGATCAGGCCCTCCTGAACAGCCGGCTGCAGGCCTTGCTGGGCCAATCGGCGGAACGCAGGCAGGAGATCCTGGCACTCATGGGGTTGCCCCCGCAGCACTCCGTACCGCTCGTGCCCGGACTTCTCCGGCGGGAGGAGCGGCCCGCGGGACCCCAGGTGACCGATGCAACCCAACTCGCCGCGCGAAATCCCACGCTCACCCGCCTGCGCGGGCAATACGAGGTCAGCGAACAGCACCTGCGTACAGAAATCGCCAAGCAGTGGCCGGACGTCCGTCTGGGTCCAGGCCTTGAATCAGACGAAGCCCGCACCAAGGTGGGACTGGTCGGAGGACTGACGCTGCCCCTGTGGAATGCCAACCGCGAGGCCATTATCGAAGCACAGGTGGGACGCGAGTGGGCACGGGCTGCACTCGAGAGCGAACATCAGACGCTGCTCGGACGGTTGGCGCAAATCGCTCACCGCAGCACGTCCCTCGAAAGCCAACGCATGCACCTCGAAGAAAGGGTTGTTCCACTGCTCGACCAACAGATTTTCGACGCAGCGCAACTCATGCGACGGGGCGAGGGGTCGCCCATCGTCCTCGTCCAGAGCCTGGCACGCGCTCATCAGACCCAGCTGGACTGGATCGCTATGCGCGCGAGCCTGGCCAAAGCCGAACACGAACGGGGCTTCCTGATCGGCCCCCCACGCACAGCGCCCGAACCGGAAACCAAGGACACGATCCGATGAAATTCCTCTCACGTCCCTGCCTCCTACTTGTCCTGCTCGCTGCGCCTGGCTGTTCCCCCCAAGCCTCGCCTGCCGCAGCACAGGATCAACCCGACGACGCGACTCCTGCCAAACCGGGCATCGCCCTCTCGGCCACAACGCGCAAAAACCTGGGCGTCACCTTCGCCGAGGTTGAGGTCCGCCACGTGGCCACGACGGTCCGCATCCCCGGTAACTTCGAGTTCACCCCGTTGGCCCGACACGAGTACCGACTGCCGCTTGCCGGTCGCGTCGATCTGGCGGTGGCTCAGAACGAACGGGTTGAGGCCGGACAGCTGCTCTTCCGCTTCCAGTCCCCCGCCTGGCCCCAATTGCTGCATGAGATCATCCTGGGAGAACAGGAAATGGCGCGCTCGGCAGCCCAGATTCAAGTGGATGAGGCCACGCTCAACGAGGCCCGTTCGAACTTGAAAACCACGCGCTCGCGACTCGACGCCCTCAACGCAATCAACTTACCGCGTGCAGACCTTCTGGCAGCCGCAGCTGAGATCGAAGCCAGCCTGCCACGCCTCGAAGCTCAACTTGGACTTGCCCGCATCGGTTTTGAGAACGCGCAGCGTACGCGGCAACACGCCCTGCACCGCGCTGCCACTGCGGTAGGCCTGTCCGAGCAGGAACTGTATGCACCCTCTGACGGCCTGGACGCCGAAGGCGAGCCTCTGCCCGGCTACATGGCAATCGACTGGATCGACGTGCGGGCCGAGCAGGCGGGCGTGGTTGAAGATCTGGCTCTGACTGACGGGGAGTTTGCGGAGGCACCAGCTCGGGTGATCTCCGTGGTGAACCCGGCGGCCCTGCGTTTGCGCGCCATGGCTTTGCAAGCAGACCTGGCTCAATTGGACGGTGTGACCCGAGCAACGATCGTGCCCCCGCGCTCCGTGGGCCTCACGCTGGAGGATGGTGTCGGCGCTGATGTACAGCTCGGTCTCGAGGCGCACCCGAACGAACGCACGCTCGTTGTCCTCGCCACTCCCGACGGCCCAGCACCTTGGATCCGCAACGGCGTCTCCGCGTTCCTCGAAATCGTCTACGGAGACGACAGCAGCCCACGCAGCCTCGCCATTCCGCGGTCTGCCATCGTGCAAGACGGCCTGGAGCACGTATTCTTCCGCCGCGACCCATCGGACCCGGGTCGAGTACACCGCGTAGTTGCGGATATGGGAGTCTCAGACGGACGCTGGACAGCGATCCACAGCGGAATCCAGCGTGGAGACCAGGTCGTGCTGGCCGGAGCCTATGAACTCAAGCTGGCCACGAGTCGGGAAGACAATGCATCCGCCGGCGGCCACGTGCATGCAGATGGCACCTCCCATGGGGCTCACTAGGAGGCGACGGTCGTGCTCAAGAACCTGATTCGCTTCTCAATCGAACACGCCGCCCTGGTGTTGATCGCCGGTCTGCTGCTCCTGGGCTGGGCCGCCTACCGGTTGCCCGACTCACCGGTGGATGTCTTTCCGGACCTGAACTCCCCCACCGTTGTGGTCATGACGGAGGCCCCCGGGCTGGCGGCCGACGAGGTGGAACAGTACGTCACATTCCCAGTGGAAGCCGCGGCGCGCGGAGTGCCGGGCGTGCGACGCGTGCGCTCCAGCAGCGCCATCGGGCTCTCGATCGCCTACATCGAATTCGACTGGGGTATGGATATCTATCGTGCGCGGCAACTGGTGGCCGAACGTCTGGATGCCGTGCGCGAAGAACTGCCCCAGGGCAGCCACGCGGAGATGACGCCCATCACCTCCATCACGGGTGAGATCATGCTGCTGGCCCTGTCTTCTCCCGATGGTTCCGTCGACGACCTGACGCTGCGCGCTTTCGGTGAGTTCGACCTGCGCAACCGTCTGCTGGCGATCCCGGGTGTAGCCCAGGTTTCGGTCATTGGCGGGCAGCTGCCCGAGTACCAGGTGTTGGTCAATCAGGAGTCCCTACGCCTGTACGGCCTGACCGTGCGGGATGTGGCCGCCGCCGCCCAGGCCTCTCACAGCACGCTGAGTGCGGGTTATCTCCCCGACGCGGAGCACCTGGAGATTCCCATTCGTCAGAGCGGCCGCGTGCGCTCGGTGGACGACATCGCCGGCAGCTTGGTGAAGATTCATGAGGGTGCGCCGGTCACGATCGGGCAAGTCGCCGAGGTCCGCTTGGGCCCGGCACCGGCGCGCGGAAGCGGCGCTGACGCCGGTCGCCCAGCGGTCATCCTGACCCTCAAGAAGGCCATGGGCACCAACACCCTGACGCTCACCGAGGCCGTGGACGAACTGCTGGACGGCCTGGAAGCCTCCATGCAAAACGGCATTGCCATCAACCGCGAGGTCTTCCGCCAATCCGACTTCATTGAGTTGGCCGTACACAACGTGGTGATCGCGCTGCGCGATGCGGCCTTGATCGTCTCGATCATCTTGTTGCTGTTCCTGCTCAACCTGCGCACAACCCTTGTGACCCTGACAGCCCTTCCCCTATCCCTGGCCGCGGGCATCCTCACCCTGCAAGCTCTCGGGGAAACGATCAACGTCATGACCTTGGGTGGTCTCGCGATCGCAGTGGGCAGCTTGGTGGATGACGCCATCATCGACGTGGAAAACGTCTTTAGGCGCCTCAAGCAGAACGCGCTCTTGCCTGATGCGTCCCGCCGTGCCACACGGGCGGTAATTTTCGATGCCAGCAATGAGATTCGGCCGGCGATGGTCTTCGCGACGCTATTGATCGGTTTGGTGTTCATGCCGCTGATGTTCCTGGACGGCATCGAGGGCCGCTTCTTCAGGCCCCTGGGCATCGCTTTCGTGGTGTCCCTAGCCGCGTCCCTACTCGTCGCCCTCACGGTGACGCCAGCCCTGTGCCGCGTACTGCTGGGGGGGAAAGCGCAAGTAGCGGATAGACCCGAGAGTTTTGTCGTGCGCGCATTGAAGCGCATGTACGAGCCGACTTTGCACAGGGCCCTTGCTCACAAGGGCCTGCTGCTGAGCGCTGCCGCCCTGGTCACGGCCGCGACCCTGTGGTTGGGATCAACCTTCGGCTCATCATTCCTCCCGGAGTTCCATGAAGGCACGTTTACAGTGGGGGTCTTCGCGCCGCCCGGCACGTCTCTGCGAGCCAGCGGTCGTTTGGCCTCCTCTATCGAGTCCCAGTTCCTTGAACTCGATGGCGTACGCAGTGTCACACGTCGCACCGGCCGGGCGGAGCGGGATGAACACGCCGAGCCCGTAAGCACTTCCGAGTTGGATGTGACGATCCTGCCAGGCCACTCCATGGAAGACGTCCGCGCGCGCATGTCCGGGGTGCTCGATCGGGTGCCTGGTGTGACCTCCAACATCGGTCAGCCCATCAGTCACCGCCTGAGCCACATCCTGTCCGGTACACCCGCGGCCATTGCCATCAACGTCTACGGAGACGATCTGAACACCCTGCGACAAATCGCCAAGGACGTCGAGGTGGAACTCGAGACCCTGCCCGGTGCGCGGGACATCGCCGCCAACCGCGAACTGATGATCCAGTCCTTGCCCATCAGCTACCGTCCGGCGGACCTGGCCGCCTACGGCCTGACTCCGGCCGACGCAGCGAGTCAGGTACGCGATGCTTTCTTCGGTGTGAAGGTCGCGGAAGTCCACGAGGGTGTGCGTCGCTACGATCTTGCGGTGCGGCTGTCCCCCGAAGACCGCGCCGAGGAGGACGACTTGCGACGGCTGGTCCTGCGCGGTGCGGCGGGTGCTCTCGTGCGCCTCGAAGAAGTCGCGGACCTGGGCCCCGAGATGACCTCCAATCTGATCGCTCGCGAGGACTCCCAGCGCAAGGCCGTGATCTCGCTCAATGTAGCCGAGGGCGCCAACCTCGGACACTTGGTCGAAGCCGTGCGCGAGCGTGTGGACCCCATCGTCCAACGCGCGGGCTACCGCGTAAAATACGGGGGCCAATTCGAAGCCCAGCAATCCGCTACACGCACGATCCTGTGGTCGAGTCTGGTGGTCCTGTCCCTGATGGTCGTCATCCTGAACCTGGCCATCGGTTCCGTGAAGGACTCGATCCTGGTGTTGGTCAACCTACCATTGGCCCTAATCGGTGGAGTGCTCGCCCTTTTTCTCGTTGAGTCCCCCAACCTCATTCGGAACATCTCAGCGCTCTTCGGGGCGGGCGCCTACGTAGCTCCAGTGCTCTCTATCGCCAGCCTAGTGGGCTTCATCACCCTCTTTGGAATCGCGGTGCGCAACGGCATCTTGCTCGTGAACCACTACACCTACCTGATGACGCACGAGAACCACTCGGTCTACAGCGCTATCATCCAAGGCTCCCTAGAACGAGTGGTGCCGATCTTGATGACGGCCCTCACGGCCGCCCTGGCCCTGGCCCCGCTCGTCCTGCAAGGCGACCAGTCGGGCAACGAGATCCTGGCCCCGCTGTCGGTCGTGATTCTGGGCGGTCTGCTTAGCTCCACCTTCCTGAACCTGATTCTCGTGCCCGCCGGTTACGCTCTGATCCACGGCGCGCGTCGCCCGGGCCCCACTCGTTGATCCGATCTAGTTCCAACCTACTCGCCCTCCCCATGCTGCAATTGTCCCTCCGCACCCGCGCCGCCTTCGTTTCCATGATCGTTCTCGGTCTGCCCGCCTGCAGCGACGACCACGATCACGACCACTCCACCGACTCCACCTCCGAGGAGTCAACCGAACCCGATCACGGCGGCCAGGATCACGAGCACAACGAAGAATCACTGGGCTCCGTCACCGTAGGCGACATGACCGTGGAGCTCGCCCAGGGCCACGGGCACGTCGTGCCCGGCGGCGAATCCCAGCTTGTCGTCAAGCTGCCCTATACCGACGGTGGGTCCACGATCGTACGCGCCTGGCTTGGCACCCAAGACCGCACCATGTCCTACGTCGGCCTTGGTGAGTACGCCGCGTCCCACGACGACTACGACATCCACGTAACGGCCCCCGACCCCCTGCCTTCCCCCCTGCTTTGGTGGTTCGAGCTTGAGTCACCTGAGGGCGACAAGCAGTTGGGTTCGGTGGCCCCATTGGTCAAGTAGAACCAGATTCGGGCGGCGTGGCACATCCGCCTCCGCGCTCGCTGCCACATTCCAAGGCCTGAAACCGAAGTCCCATGTCGAGCCACCCCGACCGAGAATCGCGACTGCGTCCTGCAACACCTGAGGACGCCGCAGCGCTCGCTCGTGTCTACAATCACTACATCGAGAACACCGTGGTGACCTTCGAGGAAACGCCGGTGTCGCCAGCCGACATGACTTCGCGTCTGAGTGAGATCAGGGACGCTGAATTCCCCTGGTTGGTTGCCGATCGGGATGGCGACGTGGCGGGGTTTGCCTACGCGGGCCCGTGGAAAGGCCGTTGTGCCTACAGGCACTCAGCGGAGATCACGGTCTACCTCGATCCACAACAGGTGGGCCGTGGACTCGGCTCGCAACTCTATGCGGAGCTGATCAACATCCTGAAGGACCGCGGCTTCCACGCGATCATGGGTGGGATTGCTCTACCCAATGCGGCCAGCGTTGCGTTGCATGAGAAATTCGGCCTTGAGAAGGTGGCCCACTTCAAGGAAGTCGGCTTCAAGTTCGAGCGTTGGGTGGATGTCGGATACTGGCAGCGCCGGCTCTAAACCTGCGGCGCGGGCAGCGGCGGGTGGGGCCTGACGAACGACCCCAACCCTTGACGCTCACTCTTCGGTCGACGGGCGGGCCGAGAGGCGACCGGAGCCGGCCTGGGCCTCCGGCAATCCCAGCAATCGGATCGACTCCTCGAGGAGAAACTCGTCCTCCATGAACGGTTCGTAGGAGATGTCCTGCCAGCGCACACGGCCCTTGCCGTCGATGAGGTAGGTGCCGTGCAAGGCGACACCTTCGAAGTCGTCGTGGGCCCGCCAGCGTTTGAATTCGACAAGGTCCGGGTCGGCCAGGATCGGAAAGGGGTATCCCGTTTCTTCAGTGTCTTCAGCTTGCGAGTCGTTGAGTTCCGCGATGGAGTCCGTTCCGATGGCCACGATATCGATGCCTGCCGCCTTGAACTTCTCGGCGGCTGGGCCGAAGGCGTTGAGTTGCTCGACACAGTGCACACAGCCGAATCCCAGGAAGAAGATCACGAGTACGGGCCGGCCCTCGTAGTCGGCCAGCGCGACCTCGCCGTCGAACCCATCAGGAAGCCGGAATCCCGGGGCGGTCGGCGGAGTCCAGCGGAATGGCCCCAGTGTCGCGAGGTCCACACGCTGCCCCACATCGGGTGCCGTCGTGGCGGCCGGCCGCCAGTCCGCGGCTAAGCCGCGAGCCTCGACCAGCGGAGCCAAACGTTCAAAGGCGGGCATGCCCAGATCTGCCCGGGCGCAACGCTCACGCAGGGCATCAAACACCTCGAGCGCCTCGTCGCGCTCGCCGGCAGCATCGAGGACGTAGGCCAGCACGGCCTGGGGGTACACCTGGGACTCTTTGCCCTTGGCTGCCTCACGTGCCAGGTCCAAGGCCTGCTGCGCGTCGTCCGCATCCAGACAGAGCAGTGCCAGGTGCGCCTTGTCAAAGCGACGCTTGCGCAGCAACGAGATCGTCTCCTTCAATTCCTCATCCGCAAGGTCGCCCGCCAATGCCGCGTGCAGAGCCACCAGGGCTTCGTGCTTGTCGCGCAAGTCATCGAGGATGCGTTGGTGTTCATCGAGCACCTCGTCCATGGCGGCTCGAACGTCGGAAGCCTTGAGCTCCGCCTCCAAGCCATCTGCCTCTGCCGACTCAAGAGCCTCGACACGCTCCAGTTTGGCGGAGTCGATTGCCATGGACAGGGCGGCCAAGTGCTGCTCAAAGCCGGATTCGTCGCGCACATAGGCATAGGCCTTGGCTAGTCGATAGAGGCGATCCGCTCGATCCACGGGGCGCTCCTCGTCGGGCTCGGCGGGAGCGAGGTACATGGTTTGTGACAACCGAATCAAGTCATCCCACTGCTCGAATAGCTCCAGCGTCTCCAGCAACCGCCGGCGGCCGTAGGATGCGCTGCACCCACGCTTGTCCAGGGTGTTGTACTTGGGGTGGCGCGGCAACTCGATCATGTTCTTGGCCAGGTCAATGGCCTCCGTCACGCGACCTTGCTGGCGCAGGCTGCGCACGAGCCACTCGTTGTTGTGGGCGTAGTTGTGAATCTGATCGGGCAGCACGTGATCGCGAATCATGTACGCGTGGTCCACACGCGCCGAGGCCTCTTGCTGGTAGGCCGCGTCGTCGTGGCGGCCGAGACGATCAAATATGTGCCCCCCCATGTGCCACATGTGGGCCACGCCGGGTGCGCTGAGTCCAGACTTGACGGCCGCTTCCACGACACGTTCGGCTGAGTCTTTCGCGTCCCACAGGTGGATGCGGTAGTGGTGCGCCGGGTGCATCGGCGCGACGTCGAAAATCTGCTGCAGCAAGGCCTCGTTGGCTTGCCGACTGGTGAGCGTCACGCCCAGTCGCCGATTGAGCCAGAGTCGATTGACGAGGAAGGCCTTGGCTTCAATGTCATCCGGGTAATCCCAGATGATCTCCTCGTAGTCCCGCGCCAGCCGCTCCGCCCGGGACTTGCGGCCCTTCTTCAGCGACTCCTCCTGCTTCTTCTTTTCGTCCTCCTCCATTTCCTTCAAACGCTCCGGAGTCTCGGCTCCCAATACGTCGTGGAAACGAGCCAGGGAATCGATGTACTGCTGTTCACGCTTGTCGGCCAGACCGCGCTTGAGCCAAGCCACGCGGGCAAACCCTGCGGCTCGCTCGCCGTTGTCCACGTTGGCCATGGCCATGCCCCAGTAGGCCATGGCGCAGTCTGGGTCGATGGCGGCGATCTGTCTGAAAGTGCGCTCGGCCTCGAAGTACCAGAAGCCATGCAATTGGCCGATCCCTTGGTCAAACAACAGCTGAGAGTCCGTGTCGGAACAGGTGATGGAGAAATGGACGCCGGCTTGACCGGGCATGAGGTAAGCCGCCTGACGCGGCCCTTCATTGAAGACCTCTCCGTGACTGGAATGGCCTTCCGGCAGTTCCTCTTGGGCGAACGCGGGAGCGGCACAACACAGGCAGACAAGCAGTCGTTTCATCGGGTTCGTTCTTCCATTTTCCAAAAAGCGATTCCGCCCGCCTGCAGACCGAGGTCCACCGACGCGACGAGTTTCAGGTCCGTAAGATGTACCACATCGAGGGAGCCAGGCTCACCCCCAATCCCCTCACTGGAGACGAAGGCGTACTTGCCGTCGGGGGAGATCACCACTCCATGGGTGATGCGGCGAGTGGATGGCAGGCGCGCGACCTCCTCGTACTTGGCGAGGTCCCAGACACCGATCGCGGCGGCTCCCTTGTAGGTCACCACGAGTTGCTTGCCGTCGGGAGTGATTTCCAGGTTGTAGGGGGCCTTTGCAGTGGGCAGGCGCCGGGTCACCTCCCAGTCGTTGAGGTCGACTTCCACGACCTGGGCCGAGCCGTTCAAGCACACGAAGGCCCGCTTGCCATCCGGATGGGGCTGAACCCAAGTGGGCTTGGTCACCGCGTCGTGGTGATCGCCCGTTCTCGGCCGGGCAATGCCGCCCGTCCCGTCATCCAGGTGCAAGCGTCTCCGGACCTGAAAATTGCGCGCGTCCAGCTCGATCAACTCGTCGCTCATCATCGCGCAGGAGTAGTGGCGCTTGCCATCGAACGAAAGCCTCGACCCGTGGGGCATGGAGCCAGTCGTCGTACGGGCGACCTCGACCATCTCATCGGGATCGACCACCGAGACCGAACTGGGACTCATGTCGCCGTGCAGATCAAAATTAACGCAGTACAGGAGTCCCGTGTCCGCAGAAATCTGCATGGTCGCCGGGAAGAGCCCCAGCTCTACCTGTCCGACGAGGCCGTTGTCAGCGGTCCTGTACTTGTACAGCGTGCCGTAGGGCATGCCGTGCGCCATCGAGAGATACCAATGCTCACCGCCCGGATCGACGGTCAACCCGTGGGGCCCTTCGATCTCCGTCGGCATGTAACCCACGCTGATGAGCTCAGCGACGCTCGCCTGCTTCCCATCGAAGCGTACCACGTGCACCTGATCCGCCGACTCGGCGGTCACATAGACAAAGTAGTCGCTCTCAAGGGGCTGGCTGCCCAGCCCGAGGCCGGCAGAGAGAATTAGCGCGAGACTCAATTGCTTTCCTCTTCAAAACTCACGCACCACAGGCCCGTGTTCCAGTCCGAGAAGAAGATGTTGCCCTTGTACGGCTGGGGTCCCCAGACCATCGGGGCGTTGGGGATGTGACCCTCGGGGTCCGCCGGCAGGAAGAACGCAATCTCCCGGCCCTGGCGATAGAGGTCCCCCATCAACTCGCCAGATATGTCCACGACTCGCAACCCGCCGTTGTAGTAGGCGCCATAGAGAATGTCGCCCTCAATCCAGAGGTTGTGCGTGCCGGCTTCAGGAACCTGGTAGCGGGCCACTTCGCGTGGTGACTCCAGGTCCGTGAAGTCGATGAAGTGGAACCATCCGCGCGGATAGGTGGGTAGGCCCTGGGTGTGCAGCCCGTAGGGAAAGGCCTCATCGCCCGCCACCACGTAGAAGCGCCCGGTCTGCTTGTCCCGATAGGGAAAAGCCGCGTGGTTCCAGCCCGAGGGGTAGGCGTACTTCGCGACGAGCTGCGGCTTGCTCGGGGAACCACCGCGCAGCCCCGCGCCCACGTCGACGATGTGGACTCCGTTGCGCCAGTTCGAGGAGTAGGCCAAGCCCTCCTCGATCCAAACGTCGTGGATGGAATGGCCGGGTGTGTCCAGTTCGTAACTGCCGATCGTGCGCGGACTGCGGGGGTCCGCAGCGTCGATCACGTCGTAGCGCCGACCCGCGGACAGGGCGTAGATGTTGTTCTGGTCCAAGAAGACGTTGTGCACGCCTCCTGTCAGAGCGTCGTCGTAGCTGGTCAGGATCTGCGGCTCACGCGGATTGCTGACATCCACCAATACGACGCCGTTCTTGCGGTTCGAGGCGCCTTCCCGGCTGAGAACACACAAGCGCCCATCGGCAGAGACCTTGACATCGTTGACCGTGCGCGCATCGACGTTGACCGTAGCGATGCGTTCGATGTGCTCGGGGTCCGTCACGTCCCAGAAAATCGCGTCACCGTTGGCACCCCATGTGCCCGTGACGGCGTAGTCCCGGCCGTCCACGCCTTCCCAGACCCAAAGGTCAGAGGTGTGCGTCTCAAACACATTGCCGCGTCCGATCAACTCAAGCTCGCGTCCCACGTCGCGGGGCACGATGCGCACGCTCTTGCGAGCGGTGGTACCGCCGCAGGTGGCGGTGATGGTGTAGATTCCTGGCGCCTCGGCGACAAAGCGTCCGTCCTGCTCGATCTGGCCGGTTGCCGCAGAGCCCAGGTCGTCGTCCGGGCGCACCGCCAGGGAGAGCCGCACGGGCACGCCAGCGACCGGGCTACCGTTCACGTCTCGCGCCACCGGCGAGAAATGCAACACATCCCCCGTTCGCGCTTCATCGGCATCCGCCTCTAGAGCGAGGCTCGCCACCGGGTTCGCAAGGACTTCGAGGTCTTCAGTACTCAACACTCCCTCGGCCTTCGCAGCCGCCGTAAAGCGGCCCGGGCTGAGCAACTCGAGTTGCCCAAAGGGTGTGATCATGCCCACGGCAGGATCTGAACTGGTCAGGACAAGCTCATCGACTCCGCGCGCTGCACCTCGATCGTCCACGCCCTCCACGCGAATCGGCACTGCGGTACCCGCGTAGAGCCGGCCTTCGGGCAAGACAATCGTCATTCCGACCAGCGGAGGCGGAAGGACCGTGACGGGAATCTCCGCAGTCAGTCTTTCTCCCAATAGGGATCGGCTCTCCTGCCCTTCCCCAGTCGAGCCCCGCCGACGCGTGCGGGCGACGATAGTGAAGTTCCCCGGGGCGAGGGCCTCGACTGTGCCGTCATCGTCGATGGTGACCGAGCGTCGGCCACGCGAAAAGAAGAAGACCTCCCCCTCTACAGTTTGACCATTTCCGTCGACGACCCGCGCCTTGAGGGAGGCGCTCTCTCCCACTTCCAGCTTCAGCGAAGCCGGTTCGACAACAATTCGTTCGCCGGTGGGCTTGGGGTCCTGAGCGATGGACAGCCCAGACAGAGACAGGCACAGACACAAGGCGGATAGGGACATGGGGGCTCCTTAGGGGTTGAAGCAGCATCCTAGAGGATCGGGGGCATTTGGCGCCCGAAATCTACGCACGATCTCCATCGTGTGGTCGTACTCCGCGGTCCATGTCTTCGCTCTGTACAGGGATCGCGCTCGCTGATTCGCCTGCCTACTGAATCCATCCCGCCAGGTGTGGATGGGGTAAATCGACACGGTCGCACGCTGAAATCGGAACCCCTCAGTGCGGGCGGATGGGTCGGCGACCGGCACACCTCACCCAGTCTGCGACCTCCAGTGCCGTCCACGGTACGCCTCACGCTGAATCTCCAAGTACGCACACATCGAATTCTCACACAGGGCCTAGAGTCTGTTCACGCGCGCGCGACCCTCTCGGCGCCCAGACCACCCGCGACGTCCGTCTCCCCCACGAAGCCCACAGGCAGAACGAAATCATGAAAGCCCACACCGCCGTACTCGCCCTGGTGCTCCCGCTCGGAACCCTCATGAGCCCCGGCCTTGGCCAGCAACTGACGGACCCACCCCTGACGTTGACAGCTGTTCAGGCTGGGGTAATGGAGTTTGAGCAGTCTCCCCCGGCGCTCGCTGCACTGGGTGAATTCGACCACGTGATCATGCGTGGCATGCCCTTGCCCTGGGGTTCTGCGGTGGACTTGGAACTGAAGCGTAACCGATTCGACTTTTCTCAGGTGGGAGTCTACGTGGATGGCAGGCGCTCTAGTTTCGACCCCGGGGACATGACGATTTGGTCCGGCACCTTGCGTGGTGTCGAAAACTCTGACGTCCAGCTGAGTTTCTCTTCACGCGGTACCTACGGCTGGATTTTTGACGGTGTGGAGTACACGCACGTGAGCTCCATGCCCGGCAAGGACGGCACCTGGGACCTCGCGCAGGTACGCTTGATCAGCGATCGGATCATGCAGCAGGCGGGCGCAGGAATGCCCCCGAGTCTGTGCATGCAAGACCAGGTTGGACCGGCGCCCGGGGCCGGAGAAGGCTTTGGCTTGACGGATTCGGGCCCGCCCACCTACGGCGCCGCGACCAAGCTGGAACTGAAGCAGGCTATCGAGACGGACTGGCAGCTCTACCAACTCTGGAATGACCTGAATGCAGAGCAAACCTACGTCATGGCCTTGCTCGCGGCGAAGAGTGCCCGCTACGACGCGCAGGTGGACATCGTCGTCACCTACCCCTACGTCCAGTTCTACACCAACTCCAATGACCCTTGGGTCAGCCAGGACAACGGCGGCAACTCCATTAGTTTGCTCTACGAATTCCAGGCGGCCTGGAAGTTCAACATCCCCGCAGGGGCGCATCTGGCCCACTTCCTCAGTGGAGCAAGCCTGGGAGGCGGTGTCGCCTGGCTCGATGTCTTGTGTGATCCCGAGTACGGATTCGCTGTGTCAGGCAACATCAACGGCGGACTCACGTTTCCCGTCACACAGGGATCCAACACCTGGGACTTCATGGTCTTCGCTCACGAAACGGGACACAACGTGGGCACGGGGCACACACACGACTACTGCCCGCCGCTCGACGAGTGTGCTCCCTCGGGCTACTTCGGCTCCTGTCAGAATCAGCAGGTCTGCATCACCAACGGAACCGTGATGAGTTACTGCCACCTGTGTTCGGGGGGCATGAACAACATCACGACCTATTTCCACCCGACCGTGGTGGCCAAGATGCGCACCGAGGCGGACAACTCTTGCCTGCCTGATTACGGACAACCCCAAGTGCTGTTCAGCGATGACTTCGAGAGCGGCGGGTTCGCGGCCGGGGGCTGGACCCTGAAGAACGGGCGCGTGAAGGTCCTCACGAAGGCTGCGTACCAAGGCACCTACGGAGTTCGAGCGCGGCGCAAGCTCTGGTTTGAGAAGGCCCTGGATACGACTGGCTTCAAGGACATTACGGTTAACGTCGCACGGCGCACCAAGAACTACGACGCGGGCGAAGGTCTGAAGCTGCGCTTCCACGATGGAACCAGCTGGACGGACATCGAGGTCACGACGGACACGGCTTGGGGCACAGTGAGCTTCGTGCTACCCGCGACGGCAAACGACAACGCAAATTTCAGGCTGCGCTTCAAATCCTCTGGAAACGAGGGCAAGGAACGCGGGGACATCGATGACGTGCAGATCATCGGGACCCCGAAGTAACCCCAGCCCCTAGCGCGGCTCTCCGAAGCAGTAGAGCCGCGACTCGCTGCGCAACCAGATGCGACCGTCCTCCAGAGCGGGCGTGGCGTAGCAGGCATCTTCGAAGTCCACCGTGTGCACGGGCTTCAAATCCCCTCCCGCCTCGAGGACTGACAGGATGCCGGCCTCAGACAACAAGTAGACGTGCCCGCCACCGGCCACGGGTGCTGCGTAGTAGGCGTCCACCGCATCCTCCAATCGTGAGCGTTCGATCGTCTCGCCAGTGCCTGCCACCAGGGACGTGATTAGCCCTCCCTGGTCACCGAGCAGGTAGTAGACATCCTGGTAGACCAGCGGGGAGGGCAACTGGGGGATGGAACGATAGTAGCTCCACAGGACCGCGTCCCGCGTGCGATCCCCCCGGCCTCCGACTCGGATGGCCATGGCCGAGTTGACGGCCGCCAGGGAAGCCCGGGTCCCCTCCCACTCCTGTTGGTCGAGGAATTTGTCTCCATCGAGATCAAAGAAAACGAACAGACGTTGAACGCGCTCGTCCGGGATCTCCCCCGCCGCGATGAGGCCGTCTGCATCAGCATCCATCGTCTTCACGGCCTCCGCGAAGGGCGGGAATTCGATCTGATTGCCCTTGTTGTTGAGGGGTGACGCGAAGCCGTGGGTCCAGAGGGTCTGGCCTAGCAGCACCGGCACGGATTTCATTTCTCCTGGCAATCCGCGCACCCACCAGAGTCGTTCGCCCGTCTTCGCATCGTAGGCATCGAGCAAGTACGAGCCAGGCAACAACACTTCATCGCGCCCCTCCGGCGTGCGGTAGACGACCGGTGTGCAATGCCCGCTCACGGCCTGGGGCCTGGCGACCCTCCAGAGTTCCTCGCCCGTGTATTTGTGAACGCCCAAGACATACGAAGACGTCGATTGATCGCAAGGCAGTACGACCACATCCCCCACCAGGATCGGCGAGGCGGCCATGCCGTACACGTTGTCGAAGGGCCCCAGCGGCAGTCGCCAACGTTCCTCGCCATCGTGATCGTAAGCCAGCAGTCCGTACTCATCGAAGAACACCACGACCGTGTCGCCATCAACGGCAGCCGACGCGGCAGCGGCGTGGTTCTTCGGGTGCATTTTGGTGCGGCGCGAGCGCGGGGACTCTCGCTTCCACAAGGTCGATCCGGTCTCCCGATCGAGCGCATACGTGAAGAGCGCCTCGCCTTCCACGCCGGTTAGGAAAATGGCCCCCTTGGACAACACCGGAGAGGATCGGCCGGCTGGCATCTCCCGGTCCCAGATCACCTTGGATTGTGGGCCGATCTCAACGGGGTACTGCCCCTCTGCCAATCCCGTGCCGTTCGGTCCACGGAAGCGACTCCACTGCGCAGAGCCTCCAGATCCGTGCGTGTTCGCCGCAGGACTGACACAACACCCAAGGCAGACGACCAGACCAGCGGCTTTCAGTATGCGCTTCATGGGCTGAATGTACAGCACCGACCCACACTGCGCTGCCGCGATGACGATCCCCTGCACCTGGCAAGGTTCTTCCGAGTTGGCGTTTCGTTAGGCGCTGATCGCAAGCAACAGGCGGCGGCTACTGGCCGTCGCCCTCGCTTGCGCGGCTTGGCATGGGCCAGGTATCTGCAATTCGATAACCACGGGGCCAGGGGTCGCTCGGATCCAACGTGTATTCGTGAACGCCTGTGATCCAAGCCCGACCGGACACGGCTGGTACGATCGCTGGAGTCTGCCCGACCCGCGTATCGGAAAGGACCTGGCCGGTAAAGGTGGAGTGGATCACCGACTTCACGGTCAATTCGTCACCGATATCCATCTCCCCGCGCGCTCTCAGCACGGCCATGTGCGCACAGACACCGGTCCCCGTAGGAGAGCGGTCCAACTTCCCTGGATCGATCGCGACTGTATTCCTCAGGGTCTGCATCCCCGTTTCCGGATCCCTCACGAGCTGTCCGGCAATCTGGCAAAAAGAAATGTGCCGCCACTGATCGTTGCTTGGGTGGACAAATCCAAGCTGTTCATTGGCAGCTCGCGTGATCCGGACACCCAATTGCGCAAGCTCCCTGGCTTCACTTGGATCAATGCTGCACCCAATGTCGGCTGCCTTGACCATGACAAAACTGTCTCCACCGTAGGCCGTGTCGACCTGCAGGGTTCCGAGTCCGCTGACTTCAAGCTGTGCGTCCAGACGGCCTGCGAAGGAGGGCACGTTGGTCACGCGGATGCGTTCCGCTCGCCCGTCACGACAGTGAGCCTCAACCGCTACCAGTCCGCCGGGCGCCTCCAACGTCATGTGGGTCACGGGCTCAGTCATCTCGACCAGACCCTGATTCAGCAGGACCGTGGCAACGCACATGGCATTGGAGCCCGACATGGGCGGCGTGTGCTCCGGCTCCATGATAATGAACCCCATGACCGCCCTGGAATCCCGCGCAGGCAGCAAGAGATTCACGTGTCGAAAGACGCCTCCACGGGGCTCATTCAGCACGAAGTCCCGCAGCACTCCATCTTGAGCAATGTACTGGGCCTGCTCCCAGAGGCTGTCCCCCGGCGGCGGCGCCACGCCTCCGACGATGACATCCCCCACCTCACCCTCGGCGTGGCAACTCACGACTCGGATAGGAGTCTCGATATTCACGGTCGGTCACTCCTCGCCACAGCCCGTTCCATCACCGCGCACTCAGATCCGCGCACACAAGCTCCTCATCGTTACGTGCGAAGACGTGTTTCCCTGAAAAAGCTGGATGTGACCAACACACTCCTGCGCGTTGATTGAGTTGACCTCGAGTGGGTTCGAGCAACTTAGATCGAGAGATTTCCTCGAAGCCCTGCGGAGAGAGGCGGCCGATGATCAGCTCTCCCCTCTCATTGAACATCCAGGTGATGTCTCTGTTTTGGACGAGGTGGATCGTCGACCAGCGGGCCTTGGGCACCGCGGTCAGGTCCTCCCAGACGCGCTCGCCATCCTCCAGGCGCAAACAGCGGAGTTGGCCGTAGCTGTCCACTCCGTAGATGTGGTCCTCGAGCACGACAGGGGTGGAAATGATCGAGTGCAACGCATCCGTGCGCAGTTCGTTCTGCCCACGGCGCTTCCAGACCTCGGTAACACGCGGCTGCTTCTGATCCAGCCTCAGCAACAGCGAACCGTCGTAGAAGCCCGTGAAGAAGAGGAAGTCTCCCGCAAGAACGGGAGCTGCGACCCCCAAGGGCATGCGATGGGCAGGAAAGGGATGCTCCCAAATCAGCTTGCCGGTTGCGGGTGCGACCCCTACCACGCGATCGCCTGTCCAGCACACGAGCACACGCCGCCCGGCTTGGTCGATCACGATCGGAGCGGAGTAGTTGCCCCGATCGCTCAGGGACTTCCAACGCTCCTCCCCGGTCTTGAGGTCGAAGGCCACCAGGCATGCATCCTTCCCGGAGGTCGGCACGATCAACAGGTCGCCCTCGACGATGGGCGAGGCGGCAATGCCCCAAATGGGCATCTCAATCTCGTAGACAGCTCGCAAATCGTGGGACCAGAGGATATCCCCCTCGGCCGCGTCGAAGCAGAAGAGGTCGCCAGCGGCCCCCAAGCTGTAGGCGAGTCCTTTATGCACGAGAACACTGCAACGCGGCCCAGCGTCATACCCGATCCCCGCGTAGTCGCAAGAATAGTCGTGGGACCAAATACGTTCCCCCGTGTCAGCATCGAAGCAGTGCACGCGCTCGCGGTCCTCAGGCTCTTCGATCTTGTCCGCCACAAAGACACGCCCCTCCGCCACGGTCGGGCTGCTGTAGCCCTGCCCCACCGCAACTCGCCAACGCAGCTCAAGCTCTTCACTTGGGAAGGAACTCAAGAGGCCGTCTTCTCGCCAAACTCCATCGCGCGTGGGACCACGCCACTGCGGCCAATCGTCCCCCAGGGACGGCTGCAGCAACAGAGACAGTGGCGCGAGGAAGAGGTGCATGGACGAGAACCGCATGGTAATTGGATCGGGCTTGGGCCTTGAAGCCGTGTGTTGTTCAGGAGGTCGACCCCCTTCCCCAAGGTGTACACCTTGATCCCAATTGTTGCGCGAATTCTACCGGTGAACCGCATGCTGGCCGGTTGCAGAGCCACCGATGAGAACGCCTCACTCATCAAGTGGGAGACCCAACGAGCAAACAGATGGCGCAAGGGCAATCACGGGCCCCTGAAACTGCAACCTATCCGGTGGGATCCGCAGGCCATCCAGGCGCCCCAACTGCCTCTACTCGGTCGAAGAGCGATGGCGCCGTGTTCGCCAAGGTCATTGCGGACGGGCGCGACGAGTTATTCTGATAGTATCTCCTGCGCCACACAGGTACGAGTGTGGGTGACAAATCGACCAAGTAGATTGACCAAGAGTTCTACCACTTCTGAAGGCCAAGCAAATCCCATGATGCGCTCGATCAACATTGTTCCGCCAGCCGTCGTGCTTTGCATCGGAACTGCCTGCGGGGGAGGCGTTGGTGGAGGAGCGGGCGGTGGAACGAGTGGTGGAACAGAGATTGGCTGGACAGAGGTGAAACCCGCCCAATCACCGCCCAGTCTCACTGACTCCGCGATGGTGTTCGACTCTGCTCGAGGTCTAGTCGTGTTGTTTGGTGGCAGTTTGGGACCGAGCGGTGGCCTGAGGAACGACACCTGGGAGTACGACGGCGTCAACTGGACCCGAAGAAGTCCGACGACCTCTCCACCCGCACGCGCCAGGCACGCGATGGCTTTTGACTCCTTCCGCAGTCGAACCGTGTTGTTTGGAGGTTGGGGGGGAAGCCCACTCAATGACACTTGGGAATGGGACGGCATGGATTGGAAATTGATCAACCAACCGACGTCTCCGCCCTCCCGCTCTGAGCACGCGATGGCTTATGACTCTGCGCGCCTTCGCATCATCATGTTCGGAGGCCTACGGACCGGGCCACAGTACCTGTCTGATACCTGGGAACTGGATGGCGGTGGCTGGTTGCAACGCAACTCCGCAACCTCGGAAAAGCACTGGCACGCCATGGCCTACGACTCAGCTCGGGGGCGCTGTGTGTTGTTTGGTGGACTGCCCTGGGGTCCGTCACCGGACACTTGGGAGTGGGACGGAATGGACTGGGCTCAACGAACGCCTGACACAGCCCCCCTCGATTTGGTTTGGCACGCGATGGCCTTTGACTCTTCACGAGGGCGCACCGTCTTGTTTGGTGGAAAGGACGTCAACTCCAACACAGTTGGGGACACTTGGGAGTGGGACGGTAATGACTGGACACAGCTCACGCCTTCGACAACGCCCCCTTCCCGCGAGAAGCACGCCATGGCCTACGACTCGATTCGTGGTCGCGTGGTGATGTTTGGGGGTCGCTCAGGGGGATTTGACGGCGGCCCGTACCTCAATGACACTTGGGAATACGGCGCCCCTAGCACGCTCAACGCTGGTGGTGACTCCACGCATGCGCGCGATGAGGAAGTCCCGAAGACGACACGCTATCTCCCAGATGTCGGTCCGAATGCAGAGACCATTCCATTGCCCATGGAAGGGCTTGCTCGGGGTTCTGAGTCCGCAACGCGTCAGTTCACACTTGAAAGTTCATTTCACCCCTCTGGTTCAGGCAACAAGAGCATGGGGCTCACAGCAGATGAAGCCCTGAGTTCCTATTTCAAATCCAAGAGCCATGGGGGTCTTGATGGCGCCCGCCGAGATCAAGTCGATCCAGGAGATTGGGTTGGGTCGTCCTATTGCTGGGCTTGGCCCAATTCTACGGGCGAAGTCGCGATCCTCTACGCAGTCGGTTCACCCCGAGTGCAGGACAACAACCTAACGCTTTGCTCGTTCAACCTGCCCCCTGACCAGTTCGGGTACTTCATCAACTCCCCGGCTCGGGGTCTTGTTGCTTTCCCCGGTGGCAGCCAGGGAAGCCTTTGCCTTGGAGGTCCAATTGGGCGGCATTCAACCCCGCTGCAAGTCACGCGCATCGGATCTTCAAAACTGACCCTGGACCTAAGACGAATCCCCACCGCTGATGGCCTCTACGCAGTCGCTGCAGGAGATACCTGGCATTGGCAATTCTGGTATCGCGACTTCGACCCGAACTCTACATCGAATTTCACACACGCAACCTCCGTCACGTTCCAGTGATGTGGATGGAGC